>Ga0307514_10003571_pt1 | contig 14816 bp, 10 predicted proteins | sample 16_EM_MG_FD_203088 | JGI IMG/M metagenome (GOLD analysis project Ga0307514, IMG submission 203088) | Populus trichocarpa ectomycorrhiza microbial communities from riparian zone in the Pacific Northwest, United States - 16_EM | ecosystem: Host-associated > Plants > Roots > Unclassified | place... | reverse complement strand
CACTCAGAGCCCGAACGCGGGTCGGAACGGCAACCGCACCTCGTTCACGGATGTGAAGGACGGCACCCAGACCAGCACGGTCGCCTACTGCTACGACAGCGCCGACCGGCTCCTCTCCACCTCCGGCACGGGCACGGTAGCGGGGGCCTCCCCGGTCACCGACGGTCTTCTCGCGGGGGAGCTCGCCTACGACGCGCACGGCAACACGACCACTTTGGCGGACCAGTCGATCACCTACGACATCGCGGACCAGCACCTGTCGACGACGGTGGCAGGGCAGACGGTCACCTACACCCGGGATGTGACCGGCTCGATCGTGGCCCGCGCCTCCACCTCTGACCCGTTCGCGTCGATCCACTACACAACCGGCGCGGTGCTGGACGGCGCCGGGGCGGTGCTGCAGCGCACCCTGTCGCTGCCGGGTGGGGTGGCGGTCTCGTTCGAGGCTGACGCCAGTCAGAAGTGGAACTACCCGAACCTGCACGGCGACAACATCATCCAGACCGACGGTGCCGGGGCACGCATCGGGGTGCGGGCCTCGTATGACCCGTTCGGGCAGCCCATCGACCCGGCGACTGGCAACATCGGCACCGAGACCGCGGATGACGCGGTCGCCGACACTACCCCCGGCCAGGCCGACCAGGCGTGGGTCGGTGGGCACTCCAAGCTGTACGAGCACCTGGGGAGTATCGCGACCATCGAGATGGGGGCACGGCAGTACGTGGCTGCTCTGGGCCGGTTCCTCGAGGTCGACCCGGTCGAGGGAGGAGTCAGCAACAGCTACGACTACCCCGCCGACCCGATCAATTCTTTCGACCTGCGCGGGTTGTACACGGCAGATTCGGTGGACCACGTTTCCAAAGCGCGAGGCCAGACTAAGTCAGCCCAACTGCTTTGGAAGGCCAATCAGCCAACAAAACATGAGTACTCGTACTCTCACAGGTACCTAATTCAGTATCCTGCGCTGATGACCGGCGAGTTGAAAGACGGCCGGGCAGTGTGGGCATCTGCCTTGAGTAACATGGGTGGACTCTTCCCGATTTCAGGAATTAGCGGTAGTCCCAAGGTCGGTCAAGTGTTCCAGCTGAATGGCTCTAACCCTACGAAAGTTGTTCATGTGAGCGATCGCTCCATGACCTTTCTTTCGATGCCGGGACATATCGAGGGCGCAAATAACTACATCACCTTTGAGGTGAGTCAAGATGGTACCTACCTCAGCGTTTGGGCGTGGGGTCCGAAGGCCGCACCGTTTCCTGCCAACCAGATTCCGAACTTGGTGTGGCCGCTATTTGCAGTGAATCTCGCGAACTCGATCAACCCTGGCTATAACCCCTACTCTGGATCTTGGAGATAGACGATTGGATCGCTCGGTATCGAAGGCACGGAAAAGCGATTTGGCAACCCTAGGATTACGGGTGGTCGCCGTCTCCGCGGTCGCGGTCACGGCCGCGGTTGGGCAGTTGTGGTCAGATTTGCTCGCGGTAGGAGTCTTTGGTGCGAGTTCCGAACAACCACTCGTTCTGGTCAATGCAGGCTGGGGGCTGGGTGCTTTCGTTTTGGTTATCTTCGCAGGCTGGCCCTCCGAAGCCAGAAGGACTGCTTATCTCGCTGTATTCGGAGCTACGCTCCAAGCTGCGGTCGGCATTGCGCTGCAGTCGAGTATTGGACTCACTCTTGTCTGGCAAAACCTTGTCGAATCAGCCTTCAAATTAGTCCTCGTCCTAGTATTCGTGCTGTTGATTTCTTTGGCCTTGCGTAGAGCGGGTCAGTCGAAACAGCCGACATTTTCCTTGGCGGTTTCGTCCTTCGCCACAGGTGCTTGCATTTCAACAGTTTTGCTAGGGATGTCCTTGTGGGCCGCAACTGGGCTAGTTGCCCTCGTCGTCGTACCCATAGTTGCGAGACACGCAAGGTCCGAGTGGAGTTGGCCGCATTCCGGTAAAGTTCGGCTACTCACGATTTTGTTGACGGCGGCCGTTCTGGGATTTATTGCCAACCTCGTGCTCTTCTAACCGCCACGAGTGCAGTCCTATGTGGTCGACCCCCGAGCGACATTCCTTTCGCGCACGAGCGGGTCACGCGAGTCGAATGTCACGATGCTTCAGCCCACACCAATCTGACCCGCAACGCGGCGGGGGCTGAGGACAGAAGCGACTTCGGGCCTGCCGCACACTCAGGACGATGTCCTTGAGAGTGTGATTCGCTCCCTCCCGGCGGATCGCGCTGAGCACTCTCACCGACGGGTCCACGGCCGAGGCCTCGATGTACTCGTACGACGCGGCCGGGCGCCTGAAGACGGCGGTGATCCCGCGGCACACACTCACCGCGACGTGGCGGACCAGCACCTGTCGACGACGGTGGCGGGGCAGACCGGCACCTACACCCGGGATGTGACCGGCTCGATCGTCGCCCGCACCTCCACCTCCGACCCGTTCGCGTCCCTTCGGTACACGGCCGGCGCGGTGCTGGACGGGTCGGGTGCGGTGCTGCAGCGCACCCTGTCCCTGCCGGGAGGGGTCGGGGTCTCGCTGGAGGCCGACGACTCGCAGAGGTGGAACTACCCGAACCTCCACGGCGACAACATCGTCCAGGCCGACGGCGCCGGCGCCCGGATCGGCGTCCGCGCCGCCTACGACCCGTTCGGGCAGCCCGTCAACCGGGCTACCGGCGACATCGGCACCGAGACCGCGGATGACGCGGTCGCCGACACCACCCCCGGCCAGGCCGACCAGGCGTGGGTCGGCGGACACGCCAAGCTCTACGAGCACCTGGGGAGTATCGCGACCATCGAGATGGGGGCACGGCAGTACGTCGCCGCCCTGGGCAGGTTCCTCGAGGTCGACCCGGTCGAGGGCGGGGTCAGCAACAGCTATGACTACCCCGCCGACCCGATCAACATGTTCGACCTCAGCGGGCAACGTGCTTGCGGAAAGTCGGACTGTGGCGCATACGGGGGCCATGCCGCGAAACCAGTGTGTGGTGTCAGATCCTGTGTTCCTTATCGCTTCGGCGCGCCGCCGCGTCCACCGTACGCGGGTAAGCCAAATGGCGGTTCAGTCACATCAGGGTTCTTCTGCAATGGCTTTGCGGTCGGAAAGGTTGCAGCGGCACAATGCAATAAAGCTCCGGCTCCCCGAATTACGTCGACTGAATTGGGCGTGGAGGTTTGTGGTCTTGTGTGCGGCGATGTTGGAGTCCTGTGGGATACCAAGGGCGATCCACACCCTGTGGTCGGTGTTGCTGCTGGGCCGGAAGCGGGATGGCAATTGCATCTCGGTGCTGCAACACGGAAGAGTTCAGGCATGGCGTGGGGGGCAAGTTGCGCGCTCGTCTACGTAGTGGGCGGCTACGTTGAAGGTGGATTTAGTACGAGCGATGCCTCCGCCTATGGCGGCGGGGGCATCGCGATAGGCGGCGAGATCGGCTGTTCGTACCAAGCAAGCTACATGTTCTGAGCGGGCCGAAGAAACTATAGGTGTGTAAATGGTTCAAACAATTGCTGCAGCGATTGCCGGCGTGGTGTGCATCGTTGCCGGCATCTGGGGTTGGCGCACTGCTGCCCGGTTGGCGGGGACATGGCGGGACAGGCAGGCACCAATATATGGAGACAAACTGGCGTCGAGAGTGTACCGGGCAAGCAACGTGCGGCTGGGAGCCGTCGGTGGGATCGCGTTCGGGGTAGTGCTCGTGTCCATGTCCCTCTTGGGCGCATTCCGCTACTAACCAAAGCTTCTCAGACCAAAGCGGCTGCTGGCCGAAGCCTCACAGGCGTCCAACAAACTACTTGGGCTAGCGAGCATGACCCGTTCGGGCAGCCGATCGACCCGGCCACCGGCAACATCGGCACCACGGTCGCGGATGACGCGGTCGCCGACACCACCCCCGGCCAGGCCGACCACGCCTGGGTCGGCGGGCACGCCAAGCTCTACGAGCACTCGGGGAGCATCGCCACCATCGAGATGGGGGCACGGCAGTACGTCGCCGCACTGGGCCGGTTCCTCGAGGTCGACCCGGTCGAGGGCGGGGTCAGCAACAGCTACGACTATCCCGCCGACCCGATCAACAAATTTGACTTGAGCGGGATGCTCAGCCCAGACACCGCTGAAAGAATGCTTGCGTCAGGTATGACGGCTACCGCGGTCGCGAAGATTTCGCGTGGTCAATCAAACGCCGCGGTTGCATACTCGATCAAAGTGGTAAAGCTAGTAAAGCTTGCCAAGCAGCAAGTGGCAATCAAAATCGAGCAGGCACGGATTCAGGGCGAAATCAAGATGTGGGGAGAACTGGCGTACAACTCCGCAATGCTCTCCTCTAGCGTGCTGAGTTTCTTCGTCGGTGCCGGGGTTGTCGCGGGATGCCTCGCGACTGCCCTGATAGGTTGTGCGGCTACGGCGTTGGCTGGAGCAGTGGTAGTTTCAAGCACCGGAAATGGTTTGTCGACGTGGGCTCTGGGAGGTAGCTATGTTGAAGGAGCGACTGAGGGGGCTCACGATCCGCATGCCCTCGCCAACGCAATCCTAGGGTTCTACTCGCCATGAATCGAGATTACAAAGGTTCCGTTCTGCGCAAATTGTCGAGAGCGGCAGTCGTGGCCTCGGCCGTCGTTTTTGCAGCATTCACAGTACTTGCCTTCATGCGTCTACTAAGCCCGTCTTTTGGTTCCGCACTGCTAATACTTGGGCTAGCAGGCGCTGGCGGAGCATTGTGGCGACAGGCGGACCTAGCGGATAGCCGGGCGCAAGTCGAAGAGTCCGAAAAGGAGCCTCGTCCGTAGGCTGATCCCCCGGACCTTCAGCGCCCGCTTGCGCTCTAACGTGGGATGTATGTCAGAGCCTGCACCCAACAAGTCCTTCGTCGGCTAAAACCAGGTAAATGCCAGGCGGCTCGGTTATCCGCTCCCAGTCGGGGCGGATCCTGCGGAACACCCTGACCGATGGCGCGACGGTGGATACCTCGACCTACTCCTACGACGCGGCCGGCCGGCTTGTGACGGCGGTCATCCCGCGGCACACCCTGACCTACGGGTATGGCACCTCCGCCTGCAGCACAAACGCGTCTGTGGGTCGGAACGGCAACCGCACCTCGTTCACGGATGTGAAGGACGGCACCCAGACCAGCACGGTCGCCTACTGCTACGACAGCGCCGACCGGCTCCTCTCCACCTCCGGCACGGGCGCGGTAGCGGGGGCCTCCCCGGTCACCGACGGTCTTCTCGCGGGGGAGCTCGCCTACGACGCGCACGGCAACACCACCACCCTGGCCGACCAGTCGATCGCCTACGACGTCGCCGACCAACACCTGTCGACGACGGTGGGAGGGCACACGGTCACCTACACCCGGGACGTGGCCGGCTCGATCGTGGCCCGCGCCTCCACCTCCGACCCGTTCGCGTCCCTCCGGTACACCGCCGGCGCGGTGCTGGACGGCACGGGGGCGGTGCTGCAGCGCACCCTGTCCCTCCCGGGCGGGGTCGGGGTCTCCTTCGAGGCCGACTCCTCGCAGAAGTGGAACTACGCCAGCCTGCACGGCGACAACATCGTCCAGACCGATGGGGCCGGCATCCGGGTCGGCACCCGCGCGACCTACGACCCGTTCGGGCAGCCCATCGACCCGGCCACCGGCAACATCGGCACCGAGACCGCGGATGACGCGGTCGCCGACACCACCCCCGGACAGGCCGACCACGCCTGGGTCGGCGGGCACGCCAAGCTCTACGAGCACTCGGGGAGTATCGCCACCATCGAGATGGGGGCACGGCAGTACGTCGCCGCGTTGGGCCGGTTCCTCGAGGTCGACCCGGTCGAGGGCGGGGTCAGCAATGACTACGACTACCCCTCCGGCCCGATCAACAAGTTCGACCTATCTGGCGAAAGGGCCTGTGATGTCTGCGGCACCATCGCCGCAAGAAGCAAATCGGAATGGGCAAGGCTCAATGCCGCCGCCCCCAAGCTGAGGGCCGCCTACGCCGAGGCTTCACGCACATCTGCGATAGCAAGAGATGCCAATGCAAACGTGTTGAAACACTCACTCGTTGCGTTTGTGAACCTCATTAACGGAAGCACCATCCTTGGCGCGGTCGTGGCGGCAAACCTCTCTTCTACTTGCGAGTGGGACTATCGACTGGTGCTGGTTTGCACAGGTAGGAAAGTCGGGCCAGGTGGAAGCATGACAATCGGCAATGCCGTAACCACAGATCAACGCACGTTTGCTAGCTTTCAGAGCGTCCCTCTATTGGCTGACCACGAGTACGGCCATTCAGTAGAAATGGCGCAACTGGGTATGTACGTAATGGGCAATGCGTTCATTGGAGGAATTGTGGGATCTGTAGCCAACGGTACCTACAAGGGCGGTGGGGGATGCAGCCCGCTCGAGTACGCGGCGGGACCCGTTGACTTCTACGCCACGGCCTGCGGGTGGGGTTGATGATGACCAAAACGCGCGCGGTAGCGCTCTTCGCCGCAGGTGCGGCTCTTCTGAGTTTGTCTGGCTGCTTTGCGCTAGAGGCACCCGACAATGATCTCGTCGCCATCCGTCGCGACGGCACCGAACTCGAGCTTGCCTTGTGCCGCGATCTCGTTGTCAAGCGCATCCTTGTCACTGAGTTCGCGAACGGTCAGGAATCGTCCGTGATCGATTGGTACGACACATCGACCATGCAGGCGGGAGACGTGGTCAACACTAGAAATCTGGGCTCTGAATCTGGGGTTGGCTTCGACTTCCAACCCTCCGGGTGGATTCGCGTCCTGTATAGCAACGAGAGTAAGACAGCACCTCAATCGGCCATTGGCTACTTCGACATACCCGACGGCGGCGTTCCCACGCAGGCTTGGCTTCGACCTGGCGGCGGAGAAACTGACACCCCGTGTGAACAACCGTCGACTTGAGCCGCGATTCAGGCGACGTGAAAGGACAGGGCACGTGCTCCGAAACGAAACCGAACGTCTGCTCGTGGTCGGCGTGCTCGCCAGCAATGGATTTTCGCGCGGGTGGCAACTCCAGCTCGATAACGGAAGCGAAGACGTGTTCTTGTGAAGAAGAGGGAGTTCGGTCGAGTTGACAGCATCGGTGTCACAAAACTGTTGATGGCCCAACTGCCATGCAGAAAGGTCGCCCTCGCGCCGTATAAGCGCACGTACCCTTCGACGCGACTCTTCTGATCTGACACTCGCTGCTTAAGCCACCAGCTCAAACTCCAACCCCGGCGCCATCTCCCCCTTGAACTCGGATTCGTAGCTGCGCACCTGGGCGAACCCGAGCCGCTCGAGAAGGCGCACGGATGCCGCGTTGCGGGCATCCAGTTCGGCGATCAGTCGCGTGACCCCGAACTCGGTCGTCGCCAGGTCGATCATCGCGGTGGCCGCCTCGAACGCCAGACCCCGGCCGTGGTACCCGGCGTGCATCGCGTAGCCGAGCTCGGCCTCGCCCTTCTCGACGCTCGCGCACTTGAGCACGACCTCGCCGATCACCGGCCCGTCGATGAGTTGCATCGCGAGCACGAGCCACTCGCCCTCGACGTCGACCCGGCCCTGGCGCAGGCGCGGCTCGAGGGCCTCGGCGGCGAGGGCGCGATCGCGCACCGGCCACGGCAGGTAGCGCACGACCTCGGGGTCGGAGTGGTACTCGAGGATGTCGTCGAGGTCGCTGTGCTCGTGCGCGCGCAGCAGCAGTCGCGACGTGCGGATCGGCAGGGCCGGTGCCCACGGCAGAGTGATCACAGGAAGTCCACCGCCCGGGTCAGCACGTCGCGCACGGCGACGATGGTCGGGCGATCGCGGCTCGCCTCTCTGACAGAGGTGAAGACCTCGCGTCTCGGTGCGCCATCCAGTGAGACGAGCGAGACAGACGGGGAGCGGCCCGCCCAGACGAGGTCGGGCAGGATCGCGGCGGCATTGCCCGACTCGATCAACCGGATGTGCGCCTGCAGGTCGGCGGTCTCGAACCGCACGTCAGGCTCGAAGCCCGCTGTGCGGCAGAGCTGCTCCGCGAAGTGGCGGCTGGCGGTGCCGCGCGGCTCCATGACCCAGGGCATGGATGCGGCTTCCTTAATAGAAGGAGCACCGCCAAGCCGCAGCTCGTCTTCGCACAGCCCCACCCGGTCGAGGTCAGGCTGCCGGGGAGCCGAGTGGCCCGGGTACTGCTCGGCGATGACGAGGTCGAAGTCCCGGGCCCACACCTCGAACAGCGCGTTCTCCGGCTCGCGCTGGGTGACCTCCACGCGCAGGGCGGGGTGTTCCGCAGCGAGCAGGGCGAGGGCCTGCGGGATGATGCCGAGAGCCGCCGATTGAAAGACCGCGAGCCGCACCGTGCCCCGCACCTCGGTGAGCGAGGACACGAGCTCGGCCTCCATGAGCTCGACCCGCTCGAGCAGCAGGGCCGTGTGGGCGACGAGCACCTCGGCCTGCGGTGTGAGCTGCACGCGCCGGCCCGACTTGATCAGGAGAGGGACTCCGGCCTCGGTCTCGAGCAGGGCGAGCTGCTGCGAGATCGATGACGGGCTGTAGGCGAGGGCCTCGGCGACGGCGGCGATGGTGCCGCGAACCTTGAGTTCGCGCAGGAGGCGGAGGCGGCGCAGATCGAGCATCGTTCGGCAATTCTAAACAATAAGCATCGCAAACCGCCGCTTTTGCTTGGCTAACGACGGCACGAGACTGGGGAGAACCCAGCAACAGCCCTACCGGGAGGCATACCCTCGTGACCATGTCGACGACCCCGATCGCCAGTACTGAACTCGCCGAGGAATCGGTCGCCACCGTCAAGCGGTGGCTCGCAGAGAGTGCGCAGGTCAAGGCCGACCCCAGCGCCGAGCGCCTCGCCGGTGTGCTCAAAGACCCGAGAGGCCTCGAGTTCACCCTCGGCTTCGTCGACCGCGTGGTGCGACCAGAAGATCTGCGCGTCGCCGGCCGCAACCTCGAGCGGCTCAGCCACATCATCCCCGCCTTTCTGCCGTGGTACCTGCGGGCGGCCATCGCCGTCGGCGGTGGGTTCGCCACCCTCTTCCCGTGGCCGATCGTGCCGATCGCGCGATGGGTGCTTCGCCGCATGGTCGGGCACCTCATCGTCGATGCGCGGCCCGACCAGCTCGGCAAGGCGATCGCGAAGGTGAAGCAGCCGGGCATCCGGCTCAACCTCAACCTGCTCGGTGAGGCCGTGCTGGGCGACGCCGAGGCCGACCACCGCCTCGAGGGAACCCGCGAGCTGCTCGCCCGCGACGACGTCGACTACGTGTCGATCAAGGTCTCGAGCGTCTCAAGCCAGCTCTCGATGTGGGCCTTCGACGAGACCGTCGAGCGCGTCGTGGAGCGGCTGCTACCTCTCTATACGCTCGCGGCGCAGTCGACGAAGCAGAAGTTCATCAACCTCGACATGGAGGAGTTCCGCGACCTCGACCTCACCATCGCGGTCTTCACCAAGCTGCTCGAGAAGCGCGAGCTGCAGCACCTCGAGGCCGGTATCGTGCTGCAGGCCTACCTGCCCGACGCCCTTCGCGCGTTTCAGGGGCTCTCGCTCTGGGCCCTCCAGCGTCGCCAGGCGGGCGGCGCCGGCATCAAGGTGCGGCTCGTCAAGGGTGCCAACCTCGCCATGGAGTACGTCGACGCGACCATCCACGGCTGGCCGCTCGCCACCTACGACTCCAAGCAGGCGACCGACACCAACTACAAGCGCGTGCTCGACTGGGCGCTCACCCCCGAGCGCACCGACGCCGTGCGACTCGGCATCGCCGGCCACAACCTCTTCGACGTCGCCTACGCCTGGCTGCTCGCGAAGCAGCGCCGCGTCGACCACCGCGTCGAGTTCGAGATGCTGCTCGGCATGGCGGCGGGCCAGGCAGAGGCGGTGAAGAAGGATGTTGGCGGGCTGCTGCTGTACACCCCGGTCGTGCAGCCGGCCGAGTTCGACTCCGCGATCAGCTACCTCGTGCGCCGGCTGGAGGAGAACGCGAGCCAGGAGAACTTCATGTCGGCGGTGTTCGAGCTCGACTCCTCGGAGGAGCTCTTCGAGCGCGAGAAGCAGCGCTTCCTCTCATCGCTTGCCGATGTGGATGACGTTGTTCCGGCATCCAATCGCATTCAGTCGCGCGCCGCCCGCGTGCTCGACGGCGTCGGGATGCTGCCGCGGTTCGCGAATGAGCCAGACACCGACCCGGCGATCGCGTCCAACCGCGCGTGGGGCCTCAGCGTTCTCAACCGCAGCGCCGCCTCGCGCCTCGGCGCCGGCTCGGTGGCGACCGCGACTGTGACCGACGAGGCATCGCTCGAGTCGATCATCGCCACGACGAAGGATGCCGGCGCAGCTTGGGGAGCGCGCCCGGCCGCCGAGCGGGCCCGCATCCTGCACGACGCCGCCGACGTACTGGCCGCGTTCCGCGGCCGCCTGATCGAGGTCATGGCCAGCGAGACCGGCAAGACCATCGCCGAGGGGGATGTCGAGGTCAGTGAGGCCGTCGACTTCGCCCGGTACTACGCCTCGCGCGCGATCGAGCTCGAGCAGGTCGAGGGTGCGCGGTTCGTGCCGTCGGCGCTCACCGTCGTCACGCCGCCCTGGAACTTCCCGGTCGCTATTCCCGCAGGCTCGGTGCTCGCCGCGCTCGCGGCCGGCAGTGGTGTCGTGATCAAGCCGGCGCACCAGTCGCGCCGAAGCGGTGCCGTCATGGTGGAGGCGCTGTGGGAGGCGGGCGTTCCCCGCGATGTGCTTCGGCTTGTCAACATCGAGGAGGGTGCGCTCGGCAAGCAGCTCATCTCCCACGAAGCCGTTGACCGGGTGATCCTCACCGGGGCGTGGGAGACCGCCGCCCTGTTCCGGTCGTGGCGCAGCGACCTTCCGCTGCTCGCCGAGACGAGCGGCAAGAATGCGATCATCGTCACGCCGAGCGCCGACCTCGACCTCGCCGTCTCGGATGTCGTGAAGAGCGCCTTCGGTCATGCGGGGCAGAAGTGCTCTGCGGCCTCGCTTGTCATCCTCGTCGGATCCGTCGCCACGTCAGAGCGGTTCCGCCGTCAGCTCGTCGACGCCGTCACGACCCTTCGCGTCGGAGTCCCGCAGAACCCGCTCACCCAGATGGGCCCGATCGTCGAACCGGCGCAGGGCAAGCTGCTCTCCGCGCTGACGACGCTCGCCGAGGGGGAGTCCTGGCTCGTCGAGCCGCGCCAGCTCGGCGAGAACCTGTGGACGCCCGGGGTGCGCGACGGCGTCGCGGCCGGCAGCGAGTTCCACCTCACGGAGTACTTCGGGCCCGTGCTCGGCGTCATGACCGCGGCGACACTGGATGAGGCGATCGCCCTGCAGAACGCGCCGGCCTATGGACTGACGGCCGGCATCCACTCGCTCGAACCCACCGAGGTCGACCAGTGGATCGACACCGTGCAGGCCGGCAACCTCTACGTCAACCGCGGCATCACCGGGGCGATCGTGCAGCGCCAGCCCTTCGGCGGCTGGAAGCGCTCGGCGGTCGGCACGGGTGCGAAGGCCGGCGGACCGAACTACCTGCTGACCCTCGGCAGCTGGGCGGCCGTCGACCCGGAGGAGAGCGAAGACCTGCGCGTCGATGGACTCGACGAGCGTGTCGCCTCCGTGATCAAGAAGTCGCAGTCGGGCCTCGAGTTCGCCGAGTTCAGCTGGGTGCGCAGTGCCGCCCTGTCGGATGAGGCGGCCTGGCAGGCGGAGTTCGGTACCTCCCGTGACGTCTCGGCCCTCGAGGTCGAGCGCAACGTCTTCCGCTACCGGCCGGTGCCCGTCACCATCCGCCTCGCCGACGGGGAGCCGATGGGGCACCTCGTGCGCCAGCTCGCCGCCGCGGCCCGTGCTCGCGCCACGGTGTGGATCAGCGCATCGGCACCGCTGCCGGCCGGGCTCATGGCGTCGTTTGCCGACGTGCTCGCGCCGCTCAACGTGCGCGCTGTCGTGATCGAGACCGACCTGTCGTTCCTCAAGCGGGCGGCGGCCGGCGAGCTGGAGACATCACGGGTGCGCCTCATCGGCGGCAGCGTTCGCTCGCTGGCGGATGCCGTGGGCGGCAACCCCGACGTCGCCATCTACGGCGGCCCGGTCACCACCGCGGGCCGGGTGGAACTGCTGCCGTACCTGCACGAGCAGGCCGTCAGCATCACGGCCCACCGCTTCGGCAACCCCGACCCGGCGATGGCGGCGCTCGTCGTCTAGAGCTGCGGCGGCACCTTCTGGCCGGAGAAGTACAGGCGCTTCAGGTAGTTGGGCTTGGTCGCGTCGAAGTAGCCGCGGCCGACCCACTCGAGGCTCTCGTCGAGCCACCCGGCCTCGCGCAGGCCGAAGCGGGTGACCGACTCGCGGAATGAGTAGTGCGAGAACAGCCGCATGAACTCGCCGAGGTACACGTCGGCGACCGCCGTGTTGCCGCGGATCACGAGCATGTTCTCGTCGTTGGTCTTCGTCGACCCGTCACTGAAGTTGGCAGAGCCCACGACGACGGTCGGGCTGTCGCTCATTGGGTCCACGAGCATGTACTTCGTGTGCACGTAGAGCACGTTGTGGCTCGCCGAGGCCTTCGGTGTCTCGCCAAGCCAGCGGTCGAAGCCGTTGACGGGGATGAACGAGCCGACCGAGACGATGACGTTGCGCAGCCGCCGAATTGCAGCGACCACCGCGGACTGCGCGGCCTTCTGCGCGCCACTGCCTGTCTTGTCCATCAGGGCGTAGCGCAGCACATCGTTCTCGACGCTGTAGCCGGGAACAAACGGGGTGTTCATACCGAAGGCGAAGGTCATGAAGACGGCGTGCTTCGCCCCCGCCGCCAAGCTCGCGTACCAGGTGAGGGCGTCGAGGTTCGACCGCGGGGAGAAGACGACGTCGGTGTCGGTCGCTCCGGCGGGTGCCGGCGCTGGACTGAATAGGGATGTCTGGGCCGCGATCTCGGAGCGCGTCCTGTCATCGGCGAGCAGCTGCCAGTACCGCAGGTAGGACCCGGCGACCGCGGCATCCCGCACGATGTGCGCGTTGTTGGAATGGCCGTAGATGCCGTTCTCGGTGAGGTTGGTGGAGCCGGTCCAGACCTCCTGCGGCACGCCGGCCCGGCTGAGCACGAGGAACTTGTTGTGCATGAGGTGGCCGGTCTTAGTGCGCGGGATGACGAGGTCGCGAATGCCTGCCTGGTCGATCACCGTCTCGTTCTTCTCGCGCTCCGACTTCGCGTCGTAGACGACCTGCACCGATGCTCCTCGCGTCGCCGCCGCGCGGAACGCGTGCATGACGTCGATGTTCTTGAACTCGTAGAACGCCGCGTTGATGGCATCGCCCGGCCCGGCGCTCGCGATCACCTGGAGCAGTCCCTCCACGAGACCCCGCGAGAGCCAGTCGAGCGCGGCCTGCCCGACCTCCCGCGGCTTGCGGTTGAGAAACCGTCGGGCGTACTCCTGCGAGGCGATCGCCCCGCGATTGAAGAAGATGGCGTGCCTGCCGAGGTCGACGGGCTCGGTGGTGACCTTCGCATCCACGTACGTTGCGATCACCGGGTGGGCGACATCGCCGGCGATCGCGGCGATGCGGTAGGTGTACTCCTGGCCGGGGGAGGCGGTGTAGTCCGACCATTGGAAGCCCTGGATGGGGTGGTACCTGGTCGAGACGCCAACCCCGGGCGCCGGGTTGGGCACCACGCTCGGGAAGGTCTTCGAGCCGAGCAGCCAGATCACCTCGCCATCGGAGTGCCGCGTGCGCCGGATGCCGAAGCCGTGCACCCGCCTCGCCTCGATGAAGGGCCGGGGCAGGTCCCATCCCATGCTCACGACATGGCCGCCAGCGACCACCACGGCCTTCAGTCCCGCTGCGTTGGATCTCCTCGTTCGCATTGCGACCTCCTCCGGCCACTGCCCCGCGTCATGGATACCACGGGGTGGAACGCGGCGTCTAGGCCTGCAGGGCCGCCTTCGCGAGCGCGAGAGCCTCGGCTGGCTCGACCTTGAGCCCGCGCATGCGCTCCGCGAAGTCGCGGGCGGCGAGCTGCGCCTGCTGCTGGGTGGTGTCGCCGAAGGTGCTGACGAGGGTGCCGTTGCGGCCGTGGGTCTCGATGACCCCGAGATCCTCGAGCTGACGGTAGGCGCGGGCGATCGTGTAGGGGGCGACGTCGAGCTCCGCGGCGAGGGATCGCACGGTGGGGAGCTTGGTGCCGGCGGCGAGGGTTCCAGCCTTGACGGCATCCTGCACCTGCTGGGTGAGCTGCTCGTTCTTGGGGGTCGCCGATGCGGGGTCGAGGGTGAAGCGGAAGGCGGTCACGGGGCCAAGCGTAGCGAGCGTGGGGCAACGCGGGACCCGTCGCAAGAAATTCAGGTTGAGCGCCCACCCATCGATATATGGACGATGGATGCCGGCTCAACCTGAATTTCGTGACTGCCGGGAGGGTGAGCTGGTTCAGTCCTGCGTGCGGTGGATCAGCCGCGACAGCACGATCGCCGACCGCGTGTGGTCCACGTTGGGGGCGAGGCGCACGCGCTCGAGGGCGTCCTCGAGGGAGGGGATGTCGCGGGAGCGCATGTGCACGATGGCGTCGGCCGACCCGGTGACGGTTCCGGCATCCACGACCTCCGGGATTCCGGAGAGGATGCGGCGCAGCTCGTCGGGCGCGACCGTGCCGCGGCAGAAGAGCTCCACGTAGGCCTCGGTGGAGAGGCCGTCGACGGCGGGGTCGACCTGGATGGTGAAGTTGCGGATCACGCCATCAGCTACGAGCTTGTCGACGCGTCGCTTCACGGCGGAGGCGGAGAGGCCGATGACCTCGCCGATGTCGCCGTATCCTGCCCGTGCGTTGAGGCGGAGGCGATCGATAATTCCGTAGTCGAGACTGTCCATCAGGG
>Ga0307514_10003570_pt1 | contig 14819 bp, 15 predicted proteins | sample 16_EM_MG_FD_203088 | JGI IMG/M metagenome (GOLD analysis project Ga0307514, IMG submission 203088) | Populus trichocarpa ectomycorrhiza microbial communities from riparian zone in the Pacific Northwest, United States - 16_EM | ecosystem: Host-associated > Plants > Roots > Unclassified | place... | reverse complement strand
CATGAGCTGATACGCTAGAAGGTGTTTTGCTTCGTGACCAATGGTATCCACTTCCGAATGGTAGTCACGTGTACTAGCTTCAGTTCAAACATGTATCATTACCGCTATTAGAGGAAAACCCCTAACAGTGTGCCTGGAAATCATAGCTACTACTTATCGTGCAATGATTTCTAAAACTCATGTATTCAATTTGTATTCTCATCTATGTATCTATGTATCAATATAGCTTCCCATCTACTCACGGTATATCTGGACTGGTTGCAGGCAGCGCTTGAAAGCAATTCCAGGTGCGCCTGAAGATGACGATAGAGTGAACTTGGAGATGCACTTCGAGGCGGTTATTGTGTCAACTTAGAGATCCACTTGGAGGTCGTGATCAAGAGAGCTTGGAGATACACTGGGAGGCCGTGATCGAGTGAACCCAGAGATACACTTGTAGGCCGTAATTGAGCGAGTTTGAAGATGGACTTCGAGGCCATGATTTTTCAAACTTGGGGGCCGTGATCGACCGAGTTTGGAGATGCACTGGAAGGCCGAGATCAAGCAAGTTTGGAGATGCAATTTGAGGCCGAGATGATATAACTCAGAGATGCACTTGGAGGCCATGATCGAGCAGAGTTTGGAGATGCATTTGGAGGCCACGATAGAGTAACTCAGAGATGCACTTGGTGGCTGTGATTGAGCGACTATGGAGATGCACTCAGAGGCCATGATGGAGCAAGATTCGAGGAGTACTTGGATGCCGTCTATAGGAGGCGCGCCAGGTGCTGAGACTCCATTCATCAGTTAGTTAACTCACAGCCGAGGGAATGTGATGAGATGATATTATCTTTGAGCTCTCATGGAGAGCTGGCTGGTGGCAGTCGATCCTGTAGGGAGGCACGCCGGAAGCTGACCTACATTCAGCGGTCAACTCGTAATCTCGTGAGACTGAAGGAAAGACAGACAATCTGGGGTGGACACTGTTCTTGGTGTATGTGGTACTTGCTGTATGCTGTACTTGGTGTATACTGTACTCAGTGTTAACTCATGATCATGGCATGCAGAGATAGAGAGGGATGACTTAACTTTGTGTTCTGTGATGACGGTAGAGAAAGAGAAATTGGGAATGAAGATGAGAACGACATGGAGGATACGAGCAGATATGGGCTGCCATGGTTACGACTTGCCTGATTGGATTTAGACAATGCCGTATCAGTGTTTTTACCCCCCGAATCAGGAGTAGTACCTGCCGTATCATGAATGGTCATTTGACTCGCATACAAAATTCTCTTAAGTCCCAGTTTCTTATGATGATTTGCCCCATTTCCTTTCATTTCTCTGTTTCTCTACCATCACCTAAGAACACGAAGTTAAGTCATCCCTATCTATCTCTTCATGCAATGACCATGAGTTAACACCCAGTATAGCATACACCGGGTAGAGCTTACACTGAGTACTGCATACACCGAGTATGGCATCATCCCAAGATTAATCGTCTCCCTCTCTTCTCTTGGTGGATCTTGTTGCACTCAACTCTCTCCATTCCCACGAATACAAGTTAACCAATGAATGTAGTATCAGCTGCTGTCACACCTCCCTTCCGATCTACCGCCTCAAGATGTACTACCTCCAGATCGACCACGTCCAAGTACTCCTCCAATCTTGATTGATCATGGCCTCCAAGTGCATCTCCAAACTTGCTCGACCATCGCCTCCAAGTGCATCTCTGTGTTCAACTTGATCTTGGCCTCCAAGTGCATCGCGAAACTTGCTCGATCACGGCCCCCAAGTGCATCTGCAAAATTGCTTGATCATGTCCTCCAAGTGCATATCTGAGTTCAACTCGATCTTGGCCTCCAAGTGCATCTCCTAACTTGCTGGATCACGGCCTCCAAGTGCATCTGCAAACTCACTCTATCATGGCCTCCAAGTGCATCTCTCAGTTACACAACCTCCAAACGCAACTCCAAACTCACTCAATCATGGCCTCGAAGTGCATCTGTGAGTCGAATTCGATCTGGGCCTCCAAGTGCATCTCCAAACTCGCTCCATCACGGCCACCAAGTGCATCTCTCATTTCCACAATCTCGGGATCCCAATGCATCTCGAATCTCGCTGGATCACGGCCTCCATGTGCATCTCTGAGTTCAACTTGATCCTGGCCTCCAATGCATCACTGAGTTACACGATCTCGGCCTCCAAATGCATCTCCAAACTCGCTCAATCTCGGCCTCCATGTGTATCTCTGGGTTCACCTTGATCTCGGCCTGCAAGTGTGTCTCTGAGTTACTCGATCTCGGCCTCCAAATGCATTTCAAAACCCGCCTGATTACGGCCTCCAAGTGCATCTCTGAGTTCAACTCGATCCCGGTCTCCAAGTGCATCCCCAAACTCACTCGATTGCAGCCTCCTAGTACATCTAGTTCACACGATCACGGTCTCCAAGTGCATCTCTAAATTCTCTCTCTCAGTGTCTCCAGGTGCTCCGGCGATTACGCTCCAGTACCGTTTGCAGCCAGATTGGCGATATGTATATATTAAGGGACTTAGATAGATAATACATGCCATATTATGATGTAGCAAACCTTTTGACTGTAACAAAGATGAATGTAATACACAAACTGCCCTGTTGTTATGGAACTCTAAGAACCACTACTGTGAGAATATGGCACTAGGTCTCCCACAGAGCTGTGCAGAGGTCTCCGCTGCTCCAAAATTTGACTATCCTATAAGTCAAATCTCATAGCATGCTGATTGAACCTCCATCACTGCAGGTGCTTTCAGGAGCACCTGAGAATGCTCTTGCAGAGTCTGAAAGCGCTTTGCTTAGCTCCAGGGGGGCCTAGGCGCATCTTGTATTACTTGGGAGCCCCGGTGAGGTCTACCGGAGTGTCTGTGAGGTTTGTGTGGGGCTTCCAGAGCGATTTACATTGTGCTGATGATAGCTCCTGTCAGAACTAGATTTCGGGCTCGGCGATGATAGTTGGATTGAAGATGACTCACATATCTTTGGAATGTTATTCTACAGGGATGATTTCAATTGTAACCAGTTTCTTTTTGCACATCTCCCAATTCAGGAGCACCTCGATTTTGAACTGGTGCGCCTCCCTGACTCTGAGGGTAGTCGAATCTGCAACAACATAATCACGTGTGATTGGTCCTGGGATACACAGGATCAACTTCCTACCAGAGCGACTGTTGTGCCAGTCATCTGTGCATCCGACCAGAGTCAGTTCACTAATTTTTCGGGTGATCATCATGCCTGGTCGCTTTATCACACAATTTGTAACACTTGAAATGTTATCTGCTGCACACCTAAAACGGGCTCCTGGATTCTGGTCAGGTGAGCCCATGTACCCCGAAAAGTACCAAAAACACTGACGGAGCATGACATTCCGCGTTTGGAACTGTGCTGTCTCAACTTAGGCATCTTGACAACCCTGGCCCTGGCTTGGAATGGAATTTTGCAGATGTATTCCAATGACAATGTTACCCAGTTTTGGCTGCCTGGGTTGGAGATTGTCTGGAGCAAGTCATGATTGCTCAGGTCTCATATGGCTCATGTCTGATGTGTGAAATTCCTATAGGTACGGCGATGGGGCATTCATCTTTACGACCACTTAATAACTAAAGAGACCAGCATACTTACTCGGAGCTGCTGGAGGACAATAATCTTGATGCTCTTCACACTCTAGGTGTCCATCCAATCCGCAACCAGTTCTGGCAATACCCTCTCTGCAATGTGTATCGCCCTTTGCAGCCTAAAGAATTGCTCCTGGGTTGAGTTAAAGACTTATTGCACTGCCTTCTCAAGTACCTGAAAGCGAGAAATATCAAGGATCAATTTGACAATCGATGCACATCAGTGCCACCAGATTCCAGATTCCAGCCTCCAGCACTTCTCTTAACCATTTCACTCATTGAAAAGTGGCATCTGGCAAGGTAAAGTAATCTGTGGAATGATCAGAATACTCGCAGTGAATTTCACTTCAATTCTTGACTGCTCCCATGATGCCAGTAAAACTGCGGCGGAAAACGCCTCCAATGAAATGGTAATGGGAGCAGTGCAGGCATCATGTGAATTCTCTCTACTTGTTAGCCAACAAAATCACTTGCATCGATTCCTCAAAGCACAAGACGATGCACTCAAGCAATGTTACCAGAAACAGTGTATTTTTCTCGAATTGAAACTCTCGAAGTCTGCGAATGCTAAAGTGGATGACCAGCTGGCAAGGGTATTCCACAAGTTCTGTGAACAAAATATTCTTCAGATTTGTGCTGCAATGGAAGCCCTTCTATATGAGGCTGAAAAGGTTTCCGTAACAAAACATAGGCAATTGCAGGTGCGCCTGAACATCGCCTGACAAGCTGCAACCATTGGTCAGATGCTAATCGTCAAAAGGCAATTCAGCGATTGGAGCAAGAAATCCATAAGGTAATACCAGCTAAACACAAGCTTTTCGATAAATAATTCCAATGTCATGAGCAACAACTATTGCTGGAAGTTGGGACTAGAGCAACCGGGCACAGATGCACATTCACCCAAGAACTTGCCATGATAAAAACTGTCACCGACGACAAGGCTTATCGGATGGCAAACATGTCCACCGACAAGCGACTGCAGTTTCAGATCCACTGATCCGATGCTGAGACAGCAGCCACGACATGGAGCTTGGCTGACACTGAGCATGTCAGTAACCAGCTGGAGAGAGCGATTTATGGCGTCACCTTGAATGAGCAGATGCAGCTCAAGAGGGAATTCTTAATTCGCTTGATCAAGTTTGAATCTTGGTGGGACACAATCGGAATTCAGGCGCTCTGGCAAACAATTTAACAGCACATAATAAATTTTGGATATCCAAAAATGCATCTTGGGAGCGATATATCAGAGTCAATTCGGCGAATGTGTCCGCGGAATGTTATTTTGCCCAGAAGCCACATGCAAATCTCCCAGACACTCCAGTAGCCTTCACCGGTGCTTCTGAGTACTTCCAGATGCTCTCAGGCCTTCCTGGAGGTTGTCAATGTGCTCTCGGACTGTGCAAGAGAATTCACAGGTACTTCTGAATGCACCTGCAGTTATGAAGGTGCATTCAGGATGCTACAAGATTGACCATTTGAATATTCGAATTTTGGAGCTGCTGAGACCTCCGCGCAGGGCTGCAGGAGGCTTTCAGAGCAGATGAGACCTCAGCGCAAGCTCTGTGGGAGACTTGGTGCCAACTTCTCACAGCCGTGGTTCTTAGGCAGAAGTGGTTCTTACTCAGCAGTGGTTCTTAGGGTTCCACAACTACAAAGCATTTTGTTTATCATATTTGTCTTGGTTACAGTCACAAGATTCGCTACATCATAATATCGCATGTAATATCTAAGTCTCTCTATATATACAGATGGGTGATACAGGGATAATGGTGATGGACTTATCAACAGAGAATATAAATTTGGGAGACTCCACGGTAGATAGAGATTATTGCATTATACAAAATACACACTCTTTCTTTCCCAGCTCTTGGTCTCACTCGCTCTTGCCCAGCTTTCATTGATCCACTCGATTTGTGTGATTCCTCATGCACTCTTGCCTAACGTGCATAGATTCAGGCATTTTGTGTGGTTCTGCATGACTGTGTATCCCCTCATGTCCTCTCACCCTGTTGCGACCCTCTGCGAACCAGTATGGCATTTCTTCAAGAATTGTCATCGGATGCTATGTCAGGTGCGGCGGAGTCTTGACGTTAGTCTGTCTGCCTTCAAGCTGCAGCATGTCACCACAAAGCGATGGAGTAAACTTAAAGATGCGCTCTGAGACAGTGATTGTGCGAACTTCGATGCCATAAGTGTGCGAGTTTGGAAATGCACTTGGAGAATGTGATCGAGCAAGTTTGGAGATACACTTGGAGGCTGTGATCATGCGAAATTGGAGATACACATAGAGGCTAGAATCTGGAGAGTTTGGAGATGCACTTGGAGGCTGTAATCGATCAAGTTTGGAGACGCACTTGCAGGCCATGATCAGGTGAGATTGGAGGAGTACTTCGTGGGGGTAAATCTGGAGGGAGGCGAGATGGGAGCTGAGACTCCATTCATTGGTTAACACGTAATGGTGGGAATGTAGAGAATTGAGTACAACATGGTCTTCCGAGAAACAAGGCTGCCTAGAAGCAGGAGCCAGTTGATCTTGCAATGATGCAAGTAGGCAGTGTAAGTAGTACTCAGTGTATGCTGTACGCGGTGTATGCTGTACTCGGTGTATGCTCTACTCGGTGTATGCTTTACTCGGAGCATGCTATACTCAGTGTTAACTCTTCATCATGTCATGGAGAAATAAAGAGGGATGACTTGACTTCAATTTTTTAGGTGATGGTAGAGTCGACGACGAGATACAGAGATGAGGGGAGATGGGGGAAATCATTATGTGAAACTGGGCTTAGAGAATATCATGTGTGAATCAAGTTACCATCCCCGATACAGCAGGTACGAGTACCAATCCCGCATGTAATCACACCGATACCAGGTCTTCCCAACCAGATAACGCAAGTTGTACCCCTGATTTCTCATATCCGCTCGTATCCTCCACATCATTCTCATCTTCATCCCTCATCTCCCTCTTTCTCATCCACAACTCAACCATCATCACAGAACACAAAGTTATGTCATCCCTCTCTATCTCTCCATGCCAGGATCATGGGTTGAAACCGAGTACAGCATACACTGAGTACAGCATTCAATGAGTACAGCATACACCCATGATTGTATGACTTCCCTTCATTCTCATGATTACGAATTGACCACTAAATGTCGCTTCAGCTTCTGGTGTATGTCCCTACACGATCTACCGCCATCAGCCAAGCTCCCCATGAGAGCTCAGAGGTAAAGTCACATTGTCGCATTCCCACAGTTGTGAGTTAACGAACTGATGAATAGTGTCTCAGCACCCTGCACGCCATCTATGGACTGCCACCAAGTACTCCTGCAATCTCGCTCGATGGCAGCCTCCAAGTGCATCTCCAAACCCGCTTGATCACGACCTCCAAGTACATCTCCAAACTAGCTTGATTACGGCTTCCAAAGTGCATCCTGAAACTAGCTCGATCACAGCCTCCAAGTATATCTCCAAACTCACTCAATTACTGCCTCCAATTCACACAGTGATGGCCTCCACTCCAAGTGCATATCTGCAAACTCACTTGAGTAGGGCCTCCAAGTGTATGTCCAACCTCGCTCAATCACGGCCTCGGAGTATCTCTCTGAGTTCACTGGATCTTGATTTTCAGGCGCACCTCGACTTGCTGTGATGCACCGCCTGCAGCCAAGTCCAGCGATACCGCGTGTAGATGGGTAGCTATATAGATACATAGATGAGAATACAAACTGAATACATGAGTTTTAAATATCGTTGAACAATAAGTAGTTGCTATGATCACCCTGGCGCACCAGCAGCATTCTGAAAGAAGATTTTATTCCCAGACTTCTCTACGGTGGTTTGAAGTGCTCCCAGCCTTAGCATCGGCGCTCACAGGCCTGTCATCGGTGCTCCCAGGCTTATTGTCAGCACTCCTAGGCCTGATGTCGGCGTGCCCAGGATGATCGTCTGCGCTCCCAAACTTGTCTTCAGCGCTCCCAGGTGCAACCTGACGCACCCAAAGTTCTCTCCAGCACTCCGAGATGTTCCTACACTTATCACAATCACTCCCATGTTACTCCTGTACCAGTCATCAGAGATCCCAGTAACTTCAAATGTGAGCCCAAATGCCCTCCTCGAATCTGATACTCACCCGAAATTGACGCATATAAGTTTACACTCCACATCCTCTCAGTCACTCCAGGAGGCTTTGAGAGACTAAAATACATTTTGCTGATGTGGGTTCCAGTGACAATGTTCGAAATGATATTTCTGAAAGGCTACATATCAACAATGTGAAAGAGGCATGTCGATCTAGCAACAAAGTCAATCACATTCGACAGATGATCAAGCACAATAACCGGTCTTCCAGTCTTGACTATATGGAGGAGACACTGTGATATCTTGCACTCCAACGCTGGTACAATATTGACTCTGAAAAAGTCTTCAATCTACTGTCCACTACCAATTAACGGGAACGTTCAAGCAGAGCCAATCTGTTACATCTCCAAACAATTGAGGACGAGCCCATTATCCGCCCTGAATAACAGTACGTATATCATTTGAGAGAACCACATGTCCATGGATTGTGCAATACTATCATATTAACTTTACTCAGAGATGCATCAGAAGATTTCGGAATTCCCAACTTTGGACAACAATTCTGTGCGCCAATTGGAGAAAACTGGCGACACGAAGTTAGTGGAGTCATGCTTGGATATGATCAGAATGTAGTTCTTGACAGTATATTCATTAAACTCCAGAATGGGCTGTTGTATTACGGTCAACCATCTCACAACCCTACTTCTGTTGAGAGTCTGGGACTTGATTGCAAGGTAGAATATACCAATGCCAACCAAGGGATCATGCCTGCAGCTCATAACATCTGAGACCAGTATACGCAAAGTGAAGAGAATGACTTCGATAACACCTTCCAAGGACGAATTCCTTCTTTTCCCGTATTATACTTCAGCTGGACTTCACAGAATCAGATCATCCAATTTCAGGAGAGCCTGCCAGCTGGGAAAGTATTATCGACCTTTTCTAAGAGGTGCAAGAAGACTCAAGGATGGGTATTAGGTCCTCCAGCTCAAGCATATGCGGTGGTGATCCCATCAAAGTACAAAGATCATCATGGTTGGACTGATTGTGTTGACGGGTTCATCCGGGTTGTCAAACAAACGAATAAGATGAATATTATACCTGTTGGAGCACTAGTTGGACTGACGCGTTTGGTGGGGGAGGATGCTGTATTGGGTGGCATTGATAGCATATGGCTTGTAAATAATCATGTTGATTTGGATACCTACTAGACTGTATGTTAATTAGATTACAATGCGTGATTCTGGTGTATAGCTGTGAGATAGTTTATCAAATTTTACTATTCGATATAGACAGTGTATAATATCAGTCCCAGTGAGTCTGGATCCAGGTGCACCGGAATTATCATGGAGATGAGTGTCGTAGTTCCAGCAGATCCGAAATTTTACCAACTTAAAGGCAAGATTTTATAGCATTCTGAAGATGACTTCATACTCTTCAGAATATGTTTGTAATCTGTTACGCTACTTCAGAAGCGTTGAGGACCACCTGAAAGTACTCTCAAAGTACCTGAGAAGCACATTGTTTTGCATTCAGCATGTTGGGGAGCTTCGAGAAGAATCGGTGTAGCTGTTCAGACAGGCTGAGTCGTTGAGTTATGACTTCCGAACTATTTTACAATTTGCTGATGAATTTCCTCTGCATGCATATGCAACAGCAGGCGACGTAGACTCCTATTTGAGCGATCATGGAGGGATTCAGCAAAAAAAGTTGACGCAGTGTAGACCACACTAGACTCTAAACCCTGACAAAACTGCAGCACGTGATCCCTTGATAAGCATTCAATTATGGGGTTAACTACGATCAGATTAAACTCAGCATAGAAATTCGCAGTTGCAGCAATGTCTAAAGGTCTATATGAACCGCTTGAAGGGTGTTGATGTCTTCTTGGAGCAATAATCATAGTTTTCCACTCCTTCTTGGCACAATACTTTGAACCATTGATTGTGTATATCTTCAGCTTCCCAGTGGAATTCCCCATTTGCCAGAGGTAAAAGCATCGGAAAGCGAACAATGACGTATTCTCTATCCTATAACATCAGTTGCATCTGCTTTGTCCACTGCTAGGCATTGGTAGCCATGTTGGATGGTTCCACAGTTGGGGCAACATAAGAAGTACTCAGTTTAGTCCAAGATACATGTGGTCTGTGCGATAAAAGTGGTATGTGATGCCAAAGCAACACCCGGCGTTGTACACTGGCCTCACCGCAAGTAATACATTTTGTTTGAAGGCTCCTCATTCGTGAGGTGCCTGGTGGTTGTAGCAGATGAAGGCTGGGCCGTGTTGTATTTGTTAACCAACAAAACATGTTGAACCAAGAAATCGCTGGAACTTGAGTATATATATCCCTTCTTTCCACCTTCACCTCCATTCTTTGTTCCTCCCGTAATACACACTCCGCCAGCATCCTGAACTCTCTCGACATCACGTCACTTGCACAACAAAATACCTCCCATTCCAAAACACATCCAATAACCTACACAGCTTTGTACCCTTCCTCTGGGCTTCCTTCCGCTACATGCAACTGTATCACAATGCTAATGCCTCTGATGTAGATTCATTTTCACCTCACAGTGATGGCACTAAAGGGCAGCCACAAAGGAAACGGGAAGGCAACTGCTAGGGCAAAAATGCCAACATCAGATATCAATTGATGAGTGTCTGTGAATCGGGAACATATGAAAGGATTCATCTCGGAACACATCCGTGGATTCATACAGATTTACAATGTTTGTAGCGTCAAGAATGAGAGGTCATGGGACCTCTTTTATGATATAATCTATTCTGATCCCGTCACGACGCACCACTTTTCATAATTCCAGCTAATGTGGCCGCACCGCAGAAGAAGGTGTTGGCCTGTCCAGAAGTGGTGGATAGCCTCCCGCTCATATTTGGGGTGAAGGTTTGACAATACCTGTGACCATATGAACAATTGGAGGTGGAACAACTCACGGGCTTTTGGGAATTTAGTCGATCGCTCCAATCGGCAAGAAACCAGCTTGGGGAAGGTTACACTCGCCAGCAAGCGTTTCTGTTTGTACTGTAGCCATGATCTCAGGGCATAGATTGAGCCACCAAGCTATTGGCAGTAAAAGCCAGCTGACCTCCAGGCCCTAAGACCACTGAATTGGAATGAGATACTCGATGAGGATGATAATGATGAGGACAGGGCGGATCCTGGGGCGCCGAGCGGTGGAAGCAACCGTCCAAGCGATGGCAATCCCAAGGGCAATGTCGAGGGTGAGGAGAACACATCAGGCATTGGGAAACAATCCAGCAAAGGGAAGGGTACAATGGATGTGAAGCGGAAAGGGAAGGGGAAGGCAACACATCAGCAAACAATATTTCTGTCCAGGCGGATTGGCTCCATCAGAGAGGAGGCACTGTGTCAGAGCCATCAGAGGCACCCCAGGGGTAGATTACTCCGAGCCTGGCCTCAATACCAGACATCGCGATGCATATCACCCTCCATTCGCTGTTTCACCCTTTCTTCTCGTTCTGCCGGTATCCTGTTTTAAATGAACACTCTGGCGTTGTGGCCGACTGTGACTATACGTCGGAATGAGTTCATTGGGTACACACTTGCATCAGGATTGCAATGCATTGGGTGACATTGCGAAAATCTCTCCTCGCGTTCCTTCTACCTGTGCGCAAAATGCACTTCTCTCTCTACTAATTATAGACATCATTTCACGTTGCCAGATCTATGTGGCTATTGACAATCCATCGCTCGTTCCGTCCGTCCCATGTCTCACTACATGTAACTATCCCTGGAATTACATGCGCGCAGCCGACGATGTTTTCCACCCTGAAAACTTGCAAACAAACTGCTGCCAGTGCATTTCTCACTTGTACAAATTTCGAGATGGGATCCAAGTTACCTGACTTTTCAGGTATTGTGACGAGCGCCAGGGCTAACCAGTACTCAACGAAAGCTCCATCCTCGTTTTGGAGCTTGATTTTGATTAGTTGTTGCAGTTGCCATAGGAGATGCGCATTCAGTGAGCCATCACACTTACCCGGGCATTGCATTACCCACACCCAGTCGTTCCATTGATCGCCTCCGCGCCTGCTCGGTCTTCCTGTGTATCTACACATCTGAGATATGCATTCACCTTCTAAATCATCAAATTGCACCTTAATACCATGGTAAATACAGAGCTCCATTGCGTGCAGTTGTTCATCTGATATATACGTCTTGTTACAACATTTAAGCATGATAAACTCCCACGTGCCGCTGTATTTTGGCACCCAGTGTGTTGCGTCTTGCGTATTGTAGAGTAAAGCTCTAAAATCATTGATCATAGCATCAGGATGCTTCCCATCACGGCGGTTTTGGGGTCCCAAGTATTCGGGCTTCACATATGACTGGGAGCTCAGGGGGGCAGCCAGATCAGCGCCGGAAGGGAAGACTTTGCAGGGGGCCGTGCGGTTCACCGAACGCTGAGCGAGGGCTTTGAGATTGTGTTCGCTGATTTTAAAGTACAGAATGCAATGCTGACAGGTGATTACTTTTGGCATCTAGTTGAGATTGTGATTGGAGGTGTTCCAACAGTCCGTATGGTTCGTTTTATGTGCTGGTTCAGGTCTCATGGAAGAACACTGTTGCAAGACTCCGTATCAAATAGTCTGTTCGCCCAATGACACATCAAGTGGATCTTCAGGAGGTTGAAGTCGGCATCTAACTCCTTGGAAATCTCTATCTCGTGACTGATATGATCCCGCCAGGCGTTCATTTCGCGCCGCTTCATGGACGGCGTCCCAGTTTCAGCATTTCTTTCCTTGTCTACCTTTAGCTTCTTCACAAGTTCCTTTCTCAGGGCATTGGCTTTGGCCTTAGCCATTTTGCCGGCTCACCCGGGTAAGACAACATCTTTGAAGGTGTGAAAACAATGCAAGGCACTGTCCATGTAGCTCAATGTTGCATCATCGTGAGATTTATATCGAGCATACATATAGAATTCTAAAAATGCCTGTGTGCACTCAATGGCACGACTGAATATGGGACGCTGAGAGGTGCTTCTGCCTCATGGATACTAGGTTACAACTCTAAGCAGGTAACTGCTCCTATACTTCATCTCTTTGCCATTCCATTAAGAAACGTCCTCATATGACTTATTTTTGGTGTGTGGTCATAGTAAGCTGGCACAGATAACCAGATTCCATTGTACTTGTCGAGCTGTTCTTGCATCTTCGTCAAGTGAAAAATCTACTTCTGGAGGTGGTGAAGCATGCCAATCTGCATAGTATGGAGGAGGTGGGCATAGGGAGGTCGCTTACAATACTGGAAATATGTCGAAACATGTTGAATCCTCGGTGAACATGGCGTGACGAGAGTTCGGCATCACCTGCTTTGGTGTTGTCATCACAGAGCGTTCTATATAGGTTGTGATCCCGCCTGGGGTGTTGCTTCTCAGAATGCACGTAATCTCCAAGTATAATGTTTGGACACTTGCACCAAAAACAGACATGCTGCTCGAGATGACGTAGGTTGCTATACTCTGGGCAATTATCAAGCCATGCTGCTAAAACCGGTGTCCAATGCCTGAAGTTGCCATCTGCACAGAGAACGTTGTAATACCCGCTCTCGGCACTGGGATTCCATTGAAAGGTTAGTGGCTGGAGTACCCGCCAGAGTATCTTGTTCAGCACCACTCGGTTTGTTTGGCGCTGTTCATCCAGCCGCTTCTGAAGAATATTGCGGTTCTTGATTGGAATCGGCAGGAGAGCCACCATTACGACACTGTGCGTTGAGGACATCTGGCAGGTCTTCGAAGATAGATTGCCAATTGTCATGTATACAGGCCACTCTTTGTGGTTGCGAGTAAAATTTGAGAGATGTGTTCCGTCGGACATGAAGATCAAGGGAACCGATCTATCCCCCACTCTGAGCGTTGACTTAACCTTGATTAGCACAATATTATCCTTGAGTATCTCTCCTTACCTGTGTCTCCCACCACCAGTCAGCAGTGTGCATTTCGGTATAGAGGTGTTTCGGTGGCTTATCGCTGTTAAAGCAACCCTGAGGCATGAAACTGAGATGGCTGGCATAGGCTGGCTGCCGCATCAACCATCTTATCCATTTGATGATGTTTTGACTCCAGTATTTGATAGGGCGTTGGTGATTGCCATTCCATCACATATCCTCGAGAGTGTGTAGTTCCCACTCCCCGAGAGCCTGATTATCTGGCATGCTAGTCCCCAGCTTCTGGACACTATCCCCGTTTTTACAGCTTGGGAAATGCAAAGCGGTGTTTACTTCCTTCAGCACTTTGTCATATTACGTCTTCATACCCTTCTTCATGATTCCACACTGCATATATTTGTACTCTTCATGCATCGCAAACAGGTAGTAAGAATAGTGTGTAAGTTCGTCTCAAGGCACCCCTGAGCTTTGCGTTCCCATGGCTCAGTGTTACGGGGGTATTAACACTTCTTTAACAATATACTTGATAACCTGTATATGTATTTAAATGTATACGACCGTATGTCCTATCTCTTTGTTAAGGAAAATAACTATGGCTTCGTATGACCAGAAGTTATATTATTTCGTAGTCTAGCTTCCTGCTGACGATTAACCCTTCGGGCTTTCCTCAATTGTTTCTTGGTTTGAGGTAGCGGATTAATTCTGGTTTGTATTTTCGCTTCCTGCTGACGATTAACCCTTCGGGCTTTCCTCAATTGTTTCTTGGTTTGAGGTAGCGGATTAATTCTTCCTTTCCGGGTTCTTCTCAATGGATCAGAAATATAATCCGAAGACTGCTTGTTCGGTGACGATCCTCTAGCGATGTCTCGCGGGGTTGAAGAAATGGCCCGGTTATTAATAGTCAATATCCTGGCTTCCAGGTTATCGATATGAGTGACTAATCCGGTTTCTAGTCCAATAATGGCGGAAATCCACCAGACACAACTTGCCACGAATGAATACTGATTATCGCGGGCAAAAGATATTATCTTTTCTAAGGCGTAAACGATGACGTCCGTATCGGTTTCAAAAGTTATCGTCATGAGCTAAGGAGTGGGATACTTAATGGTACGGTGCTGCCGTACTTATGCTAGTATATTCTTATATATAATAATAGATATAGGTATCATAAAAAACTTATAATAAATAAA
>Ga0307514_10003567_pt1 | contig 14826 bp, 5 predicted proteins | sample 16_EM_MG_FD_203088 | JGI IMG/M metagenome (GOLD analysis project Ga0307514, IMG submission 203088) | Populus trichocarpa ectomycorrhiza microbial communities from riparian zone in the Pacific Northwest, United States - 16_EM | ecosystem: Host-associated > Plants > Roots > Unclassified | place... | reverse complement strand
CTCGATATGATTTTATTATGAATTTGAGTGTTTTACTTTGCATCTGCATTGTTAGCTTGTAAAATTGATTGATATCTGACATGTTGCCATGCTTTTGTTTGATTTGAACCTGTCGAATTAATACATCGAACTTGGAATTGAATGATTTTTTTTGTCAATTTCTACGTACGTTGATGCATGGTGGGTGGCTCTATTCCCAGAAAAAAAATGCCTTGGGTCACGTCTTTAGTTATTGCAAGGTCAGGGATAGAAATTTAGAAATGATTTGTGGTTTATATGCTTAGAGAATGCCTGATTTTTATCATTACTAAATCTATGATTGCAATATTGCTAATATTTTTTAGTGAAAAAAATATTTAAATTGTGTGAAAGTTTAATCGTTGTGAATTCTTTAAAGTTATTGACATAAACTCTAGAGATTTTTGAAGAGAAACAAGTGGGTGATAAATGCCTTGTGGTAATGAAGGTAAGAGGATGAGATGTTGGTGTGACGTGAAGTGGAATTTGGGAAATAATGCTACTTAGCTAAAAAAATGTCTTGTTACACTTCTCCAAGCATAATTTACTATTAGAATAGACTGCATTTTTGAACCGTGGTAAGCTATGGACCATATCAAAAAAAATTTAATGTAAAAAAAAAAATTAATTGTTACTAATGCTTTTTTTCTAGCAGAAATTTTTTTAATTATATGATGGTTGACCCAATATAACATGGTTGAATCTGCGAGTTCAAAAGCAATCCACACAATTCGTAAAAGTATACTCTAACTAAAAAAAAAAATAATTCAAGATGACATCTTTTTTTAATATTAAGATAACAACATATTGGATTGAATTGGATCAACCCAAGTTAAAATGTTAAATCTCTGAACCGGGTTAATGAGACTATAATAACTCTATAGAAATCAATTAAAAATAAATTATGAAACATAATTTTTAATCGAACCAATGTTGAAGAATGAAATTGAAAAAAAAACAATTAAAAATAAGACAAAAAAAAAACTCGAGTCCACTCAAGTTAACATTTGAAATACTATTCCTGAGTCATGTGGCCAAAATAACATAATAGAAAGCAAACAAAACAAATCATACAGTTTAATTATTAATCAATCTAATATTAAAGGATAATATTAAAAAAAAAGTTAATTAAAAAAAATTGAGTCAATCGAGTTATCTTGCTAAACCCGTGATCCATACCATGAGAGTGTGATAACTCAATAAAAAATCTAATATTAAAAAATAAAATTAAAAAAATAATCAAAACACTATTATAATAAATAGTGCTTTAGAGGAGGAGTATAATAAAACTCACTCCTCATTTAGTTTAAGATATTTAATCTTGAATTATTTTTAATTTAAATCCTAAATTAAATTGATTCATCTTTCTAATTTCAATTTATCCTTTAGTATTTTCTTTTTAATTGTGTCCTTAATTGAATCAATTTATTCCTCCAGCTTTAATTATTTGTTGCAAAATCATCCTTGTTCTTTCAATCTTCATTTTTAAACCAAATTGACTCCCAATCTTAAATTGCCTTTTCAGTTAGGCCTTTAATTGATTTCTAACTTGACAATTTATTTCAAAATCATCCTTGGACTTCAAATTTCTCTCATTCTTAGCCATATTAAATCAAATTGAGCCATTTTCTAAATTTCCTTAATTATGGCCCAAAAATTCCCAAACCTCGTTTTTTTCCTATGATGCTCGATTATCGGTCCATTTCAAACCCTGATTATTTTTTTGTATTTTTATTCTGTATGTTTTTTGTGATTTTCAAGATGTTTTGACACACATAAATTAAATAAAAACAAAGAAAATAACAAAATGATAAAATATTTAAAATTATTGAAAAGAAATATTTTTTGGATTTTTTTATTTTTTTTCAAAAAATATAAAAATGGGGTAAAAAATTAGATTACAACAACAAACATAAAAAAAAAAAAGTCTACATAGCTAGATCATATATAATAAATAACGAAATGATACAGTACATTATAAAAAGCTAGAGATTTTTTAAGAGAAACAAGTGGGTGATCAATGCCTTGTGGTAATGAAGGTAAGAGGATGAGATGTTGGTGTGACGTGAAGTGGAATTTGGGAAATAATGCTACTTAGCTAAATAAATGTCTTGTTACACTTGTCCAAACATAATTTACTATTAGAATAGACTGCATTTTTGAACCGCGGTAAGCTATAGACCATATCAAAAAAAATTTAATGTACAAAAAAAATTTAATTGTTACTAATATTTTTTTTCTAGCATAATTTTTTTTAATTATGTGATGGTTGACCCAATATAATATGGTTGAATCTGCTAGTTCAAAAGCAATCCACACAATTCGTAAAAGTATAGTTTAACTAAAAAAAAATTAAAGATGATGTTTTTTTTTAATATTAACATAACAACATATTGGATTGAATTGGATCAACCCAGGTTTAAAATGTCAAATCTCTGAACCGGGTTATGAGACTATAATAACCCTATAGAAAGCAATTCAAAATAAATTATAAAACATAATTATCAATCGAACCAATGTTGAAGAATAAAATTGAAAAAAAAAACAATTAAAAATAAGACACAAAAAACAACTCGAGTCTACTCAAGTTAACCTTTGAAATGCTATTCCTGAGTCATGTGGCCAAAATAATATAATAAAAAACAAACAAAACAAATCATAAAATTTAATTATTAATCAATTCAATATTAAAGGATAATATTGAAAAAAAAAGTTAATTAAAAAAAAAATTGAGTCAATCGAGTTATCTTACTAAACCCGTGATCCATACCATGAGAGTGTGATAACTCAATAAAAAATCTAATATTAAAAAATAAAATTAAAAAAATAATCAAAACACTATTCTAATAAAATAGTGCTTGAGGAGGAGTATAGTAAAACTCCCTTCTCATTTGGTTTAAAATATTTAATCTTGAATTTTTTTTAATTTAAATCCTAAACTAAATTAATTCATCTTTCTAATTTCAATTTATCCTTTAGTATTTCAAAATCCTTTAATCTCATTTTTCTTTTTGATTGTGTCCTTAATTGAATTAATTTATTCCTCCAGCTTTAATTATTTGTTGCAAAATCATCCTTGTTCTTTCAATCTTCATTTTTAAACCAAATTGACTCCCAATCTCAAATTGCCTTTTCAGTTAGGCCCTTAATTGACTTCTAACTTGGCTATTTATTTCAAAATCATTCTTGGACTTCAAATTTCTCACATTCTTAACCATATTAAATCAAATTGAGCCCTTTTCTAAATTTCCTTAATTATGGCCCAAAAATTCTCAAACCTCATTTTTTTCCTATGATGCTTGATTATCAGTCCATTTTAAACCCTGATTATTTTTTTGTATTTTTGTATTTTTTTTTGTGATTTTCAAGATGTTTTGACACACAGAAATTAAATAAAAACAAAGAAAATAACAAATTGAAAAAATATTTAAAATTATTGAAAAAAATATTTTTTGAATTTTTTATATTTTTTTCAAAAAATATATAAAAATGGGGTAAAAAATTAGATTACAATAACAAACATAAAAAAAAAAAGTCTACATAGCTAGATCATATATAATAAATAACGAAATGATAGAGTGCATTATAAAAAGCTATAATCTTATTTGAAAATAAATATCAAATTAAATGATATCTAATAAATAATATTTTAAATACAATCTTATTTATTTAATTATAATTAATTGTGATTAAACTTTAAAACAAAAATTATAAATGGCTGCAAAACAAAAATGTTTGCTAATATTACAAAAAAAAAAATTATAATCTTATTTGAAAACAAATGAAAAACTAAAAGATATTTAAAGGAATAATATCCTAAATATTATTAAAGTTATTTTATTTTAATTGATATTAAATATTAAAAAAAAACAAAGCATTCATAAGAACAACCAATGCGCATAAGCCTGAATAGGCCATCCCCTAGCCCAAAACAGATAAGGCGAGGCGTGCGTGAACTTTCAAGTCAAGGCTCACATTTCTAGCCCTCTATTATTTTTTAAAGAAATTGGTTAGGCTACATGTCAATTGCATTATGTATTTTTAAAAAAGAACATAACATACGACATGTCATCTGTAGTGAGAGATAACTTGCCATCTACTAGTTCAACTTTGCCCACCTAAGGCGTCTGAAAATGGTCAGGCTTCCAACTTCTAGGACTAAAAAAAATTAGTTTCAATTTTTTTTTCACCTGAAAATATCTAAGAAACATCATAGAAACTGGTAAATACATTGAGTTGGTAAATACATTTTAATAAACTCATTTCTAGTCTTAAATCAACATTGAGTTGATAAATACTTTAAAAATCAACCCGAAATAAAAAAGTTTCCCGAGTTTCAATCTACTTTTTTTTTACTTGATGAAGGATAAAAAATACTTCAATAGAACTCCTCTTATTGAATGAAATCCATTAACACCAAGATTGGTTTCTTTTGTCACTAAAATATGATCAATTGATAACTTTCTTTTTCTTTACTCATTTTTCATCAACTTTCTCTCTTCTCTCTCAAATTCATGAGCATAAAAATAAATAAAATAAAAGTTTCATATCAAAACTAAAAGTTCAAAAACTAAAGAGACAAAAAACCAGTCAAAGTAAAGTATATGAACAAAAGAGTAATTTTCACGCTAAATTATCATTGGTGTCGCACGCGTGCGGTGTTGTGGCGAATCGTTCACTCTCATGTGAATGTATATCTGGCAAATATGAGGAGACAATGAATTCTTTTTTTTTATCAGTGAAAAACGAAAATGAAAGTTGTCATCTAGTATTTTGATCATTAGGAACTCTAACTGGTCTCTGAGATTGAGCACGGGGACTAATTGCATAAAGGGAAGGTATTAGCACCCCAAATACGTCCTACCTAAGGTAAATTGTATTGTTTGATTGTCTGATATATATACTAAGGTGTTATTGTATTTCTAATTGTTGATTCGTCTATGATTTAAGAGAAGTTCTCCTCGATAAGGAGATCAATATCTTATCGAATAAAACTTAACCACTCTAAAATCTATTCATAAAAGAACTACTTTTTTAATATTAGAAATATGTCTTACATGCAAGTTCGTAATTCTTAATATTAAAAGAAAACAAAATATTTTTTTTGAAATTTTTGAAATATTAGCTAAGTTCTCGTGACTTTAATAAACTGGTTATTAAAGCCAAAATGCATGCTAATATATATTTTTTAGATTTTCTTTGTTGTATGAAAATACGTTATGATGCCTTTTTTTTAGAGACTTGGTCGTATGCATGAAAACAAAAAAAAAAATTTGTTTAACTTTTGCAATATTTTGATGAAAACCGGGTATTTTAATACTGGATTTGTATCTTTATGGTATAAAAATACAAACCAATATTAAGCAAAATTCAGTAGAAAAATACGCAGAAAATCACAATTTTTTTTTGAAAGGATTTTTTGAATTATTTTTACTGAGTTGGACCCGGCCCAATGCATTTAGGTCTGGGCCGGTGCTGTTCGGCCCAGGGAATAATGGAGTAGCTCTCCACTATTCACATGTAATGTGAACAGTGGAGGGCGCCCGAAAGAGAATATGAAGATGAAGGAGGAGAGGAGCTGACCTCACGATGATGGTTGTGGCGGCGATGCTGATGGCGGAGTGGTGCTGGCGCAAACAGTGGTTCTTTTTTTTTCCTGCATTTTCCTTATCCTCTATTTCTGTTCTTGCTTCTTCCCTCTTTGTTCTTCCTTTTTATTCTTTGTTTTGCTTCTATTTCTCTTCTATCTATCAACAATGTTCAACCCTCTCTGTAGTGGCTCCGTGGTGGTGCTGCTATTCTCGGTGGTTCACAGTGGTGGCTTCGCAGTGGCAAATGACAGTTCGCGATGGCTTTTCCCCTGTTCACTTTTGTTACTCCTGTTACTCCCCCGATTTTCTTTCTCTTTTTTTCTGTTTTTGTTCTCTCTCTTTCTGGTTTAAAAAACAATCTCTCCCTCTCTGTTTTGTTGTTCTTCCCCCTTTCCTCTTTGGTTCTTTCTTCTTTTTTATTTTTTTTTTATTTTCTCCCCTGCCTTTGTTCGTCTTTGCTTCTTTCACCCAAAATTTCTCTACCTCTCCTTCGTTCCCTCCTTTGTTTTTCAACTTTGGTTTCTCTTCCCCTAAGTCTCATCTCTTCTCTCTATGTTTTGTTTTTTTTCTTCGTTTCTTCCCTCTCTTCTTTCTCTCTATTTCTCCCTCTGTTTCTTCTTTCAATCTCTCTCGTTCATCCTAAATCTTCTCTCCAACCACCCCTCCCTCGTTTTTAGTCTTTATCCTTCCCAAAATCTTCCTCCCCTCCCCCTTTTTTTTCTCTCCTCTGCCTCTCAATATTTATAGGCAAGGGGAGAGAGGGTCACCTTGCCCTGTCTCGTCATGGTACAGGGCATGGTGGCGTGGGGAGGCTTATGTGCAGCCGCCCTAGAGCACGTTTGTAGGGCGTGACACCCCTGTCTTTTTTTCGACGTGGTGGCAGGATATGTGGGGGTATGGGTTGTGTCGGGTGAGTGGTCAAGGCAAGGGAAGAGAGAGAGCGGGAAAAATGATTTAAAATCTTGTTCTTCCTTGCCTCTACATACGCAGGGAAAGAATAAAAATAATGTCATCCAAAACGACACTGTTTTGGTTTTTCTTCTTTTTTTAAGGAAAGGAAATGAATTTGAGAAAAAACTAAAAAAGGATTATGACAATTGGCAACATGATTTTCTCCGTGTTTTAGTTTGATCATTTTTTTTTTATTTATATCCTCAACTACTAATTCAAAATACAACTCATTAAATTTACATCAAATCAAGTTTTAAAATCTGAAAAAATATATATATCTTAAGTTCCCTACAATTAGGCCAATCAATTTTTTTAAAGAGTAAAAATAACATTGTTTTGATTTAAAAATAAAAACAAACTGGATTTTAAACGGATCTCAAGGTAATTTATTAGGTTATCCAGATCAACTTTGTGTTAATTTGTTTTTGACACTTAATTTAGGCTAACGAGTGAGTCAATTAAGTCTTGGGTTGATCTACTACACTTTTAATAACAATGATTTTGATAATTTTATTTTACTTATTTATTAATATAGAATATGGTAGTGCATGTTTGGGAGGTGGAAGACTGACAATTAAATCTTCGACTATGGACTTTAATCATGGATATTCTTAGGGATTCGCATTCTTATAGGTTCAGTGAGCCAGGCCCTAGTATATAGAGGTTGCATTTGCGTGGGCTGGTTCTACTTTCTTTTTGTTATTACTTATTGGGCTTCCATTTTTAAATATGTAAATGGGCTTCAATTTTTACAAACTACAAATTCCTGATGTTTGTAAAAACAAATTCATAAAGGATTAAAACAATAGAAAACAAATTTCCAGAAGGATGATGAAGGGCAGGAGAAAAAATAATAATTAAAATTTAATTTAATTTTATATTTTTTAAAATAGTATAGTTTTATTTTAAAAAAATTAGGAATAATTGGCAAAATCATTTAGTTTGATATAAATTTTTTTATATAAATTATATTTTATATCCTGAATCAAATAAAAAAGTCAAATAAAATTTATTATTGAAGATTTAAAATATTATTAATATATAATATATTTAATAAAATATATAATTTATAAAACTAAAAAAATAAAACTCAGATCAAGAAGGTTTTGTAATTATCTGAAAAAATTAAAATAAATTAATCTATTCAACCGTAATCTAAACTTTAATTTGATAATAAATTGAGCCGAATTTAATAATATATCAAGGATATGTTTTTTTTTTTTAATTTCTTGTATTGAAATGTCAAAATTCTTGAATGTATATGTGTGTCCGTGTGTGTGTGTGTGTGTGTAAACGTGGAATCAGATCCCACAAAACTGTACGGGCAGAGGGTAGAAGCAAAACCAAATCTAGAGAGAAGCAGCAGAAAGAAGCTTAAAAGCAAGCAACCACGAGGTTCGTCGATAGAGGGCAGGCAAAGGCAACCTTCGAAATCCTGCTGCTTTTCTCACAATTTCTTGCCTTAAGAATCGTGGGTTTCTCTTCTTATTCTTTGCTGCACCCTTTTTTTTTCCCCCATAAATTGTTAAAGATATCATTCAAATTTTGGTAGAAAGCTTTGAAATCTTTACATAAACAAAAACATATAATTGGGAGAGAAAGGAACAGAGAGATAATGTCAAAGAAGAAAGCTTTTAGTGGCCATACAATGAGTCTTAAGGACTTTCATGGTGGCTCTATCCCTACCAATCTCCCTTTGCCTTCTGCTCCTGGTGTGTAAGTCCCAATTCTTGCTTCTTTCTTATTTTTAATTTCATTATTGCTTTGTTTTTTTTATTTTTATTGTCACCATTGTAATTATGTTATTGAAGTCTTGAGGTGAACCCAGATGGGATCTTTAGTTATTTGATGTTGCATTCACATAAATGTCGAGTCTTTATTGTTAGTTGTCACTAATTGTAAGTGCTGGATGTGAAAGTTGCAATCTTTATATTGATTTTGGTTTGTCTTTGATAAGAATTGTTAGGTCTAATGATTGGCCTGGTCATGACCGGCTGAATTCATGGGGAGGTCGAATGAATCGTCCTGATCACTGGGTTAGGCCCCATTCATCCCCAGCCACGAGGCATTGGGATGATAAAACTCCGTTTCTTAGTCGCAATGTATGCATTGGTCGTCACTTTGACGAGGAGGAAAGGAAACCCTTGGATGGTTTTTCAGGTCCACGCCGGACTTTCAGTGATGAGAGTTTTCGAGTTGCACCAAGTAAGGTAGAGTTGATGCCAGAGGCTGCTTTGAGTGGGGAGGTAACTGCTTCATATATGGCAGCTTCAACTGCAGAGTCACATGCAAGGAGGGTTCATGAGAGAGCTCATGTGGAGGTGCATTCGCAGAATGTAGGAGATACTGTTGGTTTGAGAGTTGGTGGGTCATATGCAAATGCATGGACAGTTAGGAAGGAGTTGGTCATGGGCATTAATGAGCCACTGCAGTCGACCTGGTCAGAAACAAGTGCCATGTCGAAGTTGGCTCATGCAAGTGCATTGGAAAAGGTTTCTTCAGGAAGATGGCAGACAAATCATTCAATGCATAATCAGACAAATGCTGAGGTTGTTGAACATCTGGAAACGGAGAAAGATATAGGGAACATGGGTTCTGATGGTTATTCATATAATAGGATGAACGTGGCAGGTGAGACAGAAATTTCTGCTGCAATGTTGTCAAGGCATGTGGAAAGGGGTCTGACTGTTGAGGATAGGATCCCGGGTCATAGAAAGGAGTTTGCTGATCGTGACAGGGACAGGGCTCCTTTGCCTTCGGAATTGAAAGAGAGAAACCCATTAACTCATGTTGACAGGGTTCAACTGCCATGTTCGGATGCCAAATTTGGTGGGTCTATAGTGCAGCCCCCTGTGCGCCTTGAAGCATCAGAGCGACCTAAGGTGAAGTTGCTTCCAAGAATAAAGCCATTGGAGGTTTCAGAACTTCCTGTCCCCCATCATATGCAGGTAGATTCATAACATCCTAGCCATGGTGGGTTTACTTTTAAGTTCACTCTGGTAACTTCTGTGAAGCTGTTGAATATAGGAGAACCAACTGCCAAGCAACCCGGCTCATGGTTATGCTATTACTAGTGAAGAGTTGCACCCAAATGTTAATGCTGCAAAACTTCCTTCAGTTGGTGTTGAGACTGAGAATCAAATGGTAGAGCGGCGAAAATTGAATTTGAAGCCACGGTCACAGCCTCTTGAACAGTTAGATGGGAACATTGAAAGGGAAAGGTAGGGATTTCATTTTGTTTTGTTGTATTATTGCTGCTCTGTCTGTTATTGAAAAGACTAAATGTTCAAACTGTTTTGAATGATAATTTTATTCTTAGTAGAAGTAGAGCTTATGATTTCCTTGAGCTCAACTCAAACGTGAGCAGGGCTTGAATCCCATCTTAGTGTGTGCAATCTGAATGTGATGATCCCAATACTTGGTTTGGTTGAACTCATTCGCTGTCCCATATGCATCTCCATTTCACAGAAATTTGATGCAATTCTTTTTTTTCCATGGCTTTTTAGTATCTTTCATAATGTGGTTGGTGCTTTCTGTTTATAAGCAATAACAGATTCTTTGATTGATGCAGGAAACTGTTATTTGGTGGTGCTCGGCCACGTGAAGTGGTGAGTTGATTTGTTTTCTCCATGCTGGGAGTTCAGGATCGAAATTCATGATCGATTTTAACATTGTTATTTACAGAGATAGTTGATCTGTTTATTCTCGACTCAAATGTTGCCCTGAAAAGATTTTTGGGTTGCACTTACTACCTTCATTACACAGGAAAGATAAAGGGGAAAAGCCTAAAGAAACCCTTTCTTTCTTCAGCCAATTTATTTGTTAAAGCCTTTAATTTTGTTTTGCCTCTCTAGTTCTCATGTTGAGCTTGATGACATTGCCAATACACTTTTCAGGTTTTGAAAGAGCGAGGAATAGATGATGCTGCCATGATCAACCATGATTTGGTTCGGCATTTAGACAGGTAGCAGCATTACCTTTCTCAGTGTTATAATGTGATTATGTTGGGTAGCAGCTTTACTTTTCTCATGTGGTTAGGTTTTATTATTTTGTCTAACAATAGTGTAAGTTTCATTTGTTTCCTCAATTATTCATGTTATGCATGAAGGACCAAGCATGATGTTGTTAAGACTCTGAGAGTTACTGAGCATGCAACTCCTACACGTAATGGTCAAAGAACAGACACTCTTCCTCCGGATCAAAGGATTGTAAAGAAATTTGAGCGGAAGGATCAGCAGGTAGACACTGAGAGAGTGGATGACCAGAGAAGAAACTGGCATAATGAGAACTGGAGGAACAATAGGGAGACTGGGAGGAGGCAGCAGAATCAGCAGCAGAAGGAAAGACAGCCTTCACCAGAGACCTGGCGCAAACATGTTGAGCAACCAAAACCTGCCTCCCCTGATACAGGTTTGCGCTTTGGGAAAATAGCTTCAGCTCTGGAGCTTGCCCAAGCATTCTCAAGATCATTTTCTGATCGAAAATTAGCTGATCGATGTTCTGGCCAAAGGAACCTCCCTGGCAATGTGAGGATGCCTTTTTCCCGACTGATGGCCCCAACTCCTAGGCCTCAGATAAATGGCTACTAATTTGCGACTGATATTATCGGTTTGCAGGAAGAAGATAGTGTCAATGGATTAGTCCTTGCTGTTGATATTTCAACATTCCCGAGGAATGAATATTGATGACTATTCAAAATTGATTGCAATTTCATAGAATGTGTTGGGTCCATATCCTTAACTTCGTCACCCTTTTGTTTATTTTATTGACATCTGTATTCTTCATTTTTTTCTGAGAGGAAAAGGTGTTCTGTGACATGGTTCATTTGCATATCCAGTATACGAGTGGGGGGGCTGTTGTGCAAATCATCGGATAACAAAAAAATGCATGGTTGACAAAATAATAGTTTGCTGTTTATTGCTGACTATCTATGATCATTACTTTCATATTCAGCACAAGTGGTTATTAGCATGGAGTTTCATTTATAATAGAAACTTAAGCTATAAAAATCATACTATGGGTTTGGTAAGCAGATGTAACTGTGGACATGACTAGATTGGATGAGACAGGATGGCACTAGACAGGACAACACTGTCTCATGTACTAAAAATCCCTAATGAAAATTTGGGAAAACCAGGCCCAATAAGGAAGGTTTATCAAAATTTGGATAAACTGATATTTGTAGTGAAGGTTTGTCCAGGAGGAGCTCACAGCTTCTACTTCGCCCAGTTTAATTCGCTTCTCAAGCAATGGGTATGGAACTAGAGAAAACGTGTGTGCTGCACTTACAGTTGAATTGGTCGATACTGGTCAGCTTCCTCTTCTGTTCTTGTTGGTAGGATCCAAAAACGTGTATGCTGCACTTACAGTTGAATTTTTGGATCCTGGTCAGCTTCTTCTTCCATTCTTTTTGGTGGATCCAATATCCTTCAAGAAATGGAGTTCTTGGAGTCAAGCCACTACAAGAACAGGCGGCATAAGTGACGGAAAAGGCAGCGATTAGGTCAAGTGAAGTTTTCATATGGGAAAAGCCAATAAAGACAACATCATGGATCTTGAGGAAAGCCAATAAAGACTCGGGATAAATAATTTCGGATTTCGAGCTTCTTCATGTTCTTGGACACCCCCCCCCCCCAACCACAATTCCACAAGCAAGGATTTTTTACTCTCAAGTCCTAAACATTGCTGTTTGATGCAATGCAAGAAGGGTTTATTATTATTATTATGAATTTAATGCGAAAGTATACGCAGCTCTAGTCCAATTAAATTCATATAAAAAAAATAATTTGTACAGTACTTCATTTTTTTTATTCGAGGAAACTTCATTTCCAGAAAGCGTATTTTATGGGTCCAGGTGAGCGAGTAAAACCCCAACTCTTCCAAACTCTTACAAGTCATAACTCATTCTTGGGTATGGGCCCCATTTCAGGTAATTCCTGAAAAAATATATATATATATTTTTAGTTGAATAGACATGATTTTTTTACAGTTTTGAAATTAATTTATATATATATATTTTTTTAAAATAAGAAGTACTTGAGACTATCTGTTTTTTTTTCTATGTTTTTTTATCTCGAAAAAATAAGCCAACGTTACCAAATGTTTTTTTATATATATAATTTAAAGTAGGTTTAAATATACCTATAATTTAGAGTCTTCTTTTCTTTTCTTTTTACCAGCTATCCCTAGTTATTTATATCATGTCTTAAATGAAGTTGACATAGTCACATAAAAAAGAACATGAGAATAGTCACTACAGTGATGAATGCTTGCTGCCATGGCGTATGCAAAGTTGTGAGAGCTTTTATAGCAAACTAGACAATTCCCATTTTCTTGAAATTGTCTGCTGTCACCTCTAATTCTTAGTTGATTTTCTTCTTTTTTAAAGTACCTTCACTGTCTAATTACTTTATAAATAATTTGTCTACGTGCCCATTGACCACCCATTCTACTTTTTCCTCTTTCCCTTCTCAGAGAATGAGCTCTTCATAATCATATCTCGACTATCCCTTTTGAGTTATGCAGAAAAGTTCTTTTCTGGCAAAAGGCCTTTTCAGTTGCATGTCAGTCTGATTGGAGGAGGTTCTTATTATTGTTTTATAGCCAACAATGGAAGTTGGCAACAGTCTTGAAGTGGATATCAATGGAGAAGAAATTTTCATAGTGGACAAGGTAAGAACACTCTACTGCCCTTTGCCTACCTTTCATGTTTGTTAAGGTCTCTCTCTCCATATTCATGGTGGTTTCTGCACTGAATAGTGGCAATTTTCAATGCTTGATCCTACTACCAATTCTTGGGATAATTTTATTGAAAACAATATATGGGGTCACATGCAACTACTCCTGTACTTATTCTCAATAAATATTTCTGCTGCCTGTCATCTACTTTGAAACTATTGTACAGTGGTGTGGGGCTTTTCATGATATTTCAAGTCTCCATTAATGATTATTTCACCCATGCTTTCGTTTCCTTCCACAATTTGTAATAGGGTCTTCATCATTAATTGTTGACAGAAACTTCTTACCATAATTTCTGATAAATACAGGAATCCACAGTGTCGTCGTATAGGATTTCATAGTTCTGTTTGATGCATTTAATGCTTTTTTCTCTTGATGTTAGCTACATGGGATTAGAAGGATCCAATGAACGAAGTGTTTTGCTGTCAATTTTTCTTGTTTTTTGCCTGCTCTGGTCAAAGAAAGTTTCAATATCTTCTGGTTGATTTGCTTTCAACGTTCCTTTTCTCATTGAAATTTGTTGCTGAATTTGACAAATACTATGTTTTAACCATGTGATTAATACTGTGTAATTTTTTGCAGAAAATTCTTTCATCTTTCTCTGCTAGACTCGGCAAATTATTTGGTAATTTGGCTAGTAGTTCAAGAAAACTGAAAGTAATATTTGACAACTTTCCAGGAGGTTCACATGTTTTTGAGCTCATGGCAAGGTTTTGTTATAACAATGGCACCATTGAAATTACTCCTTCTAACGTTGTCCTGCTAAACTGTGCTGCTCATTACATGGAGATTGGCAGTAATAGCTCAGAAAAGCTTAACTTAGGAGATCAGACTGAGAAATTTCTTGAAGGGATCAATTACTGGACTTGGTCTGAGCTCCTACAAGCTCTGAAACAGTGCCAAGATTTACTTCCTGCAACGAATTCATCATTTTTGCTTGAGAAAGTTTTGGATTGCCTTGTAGGAAGGCTTACTTTGCCTACTCTTGCAAGCCCATTTACATGTTCGTCAAACAATTCAAGTTCTCAGTTATCCTGTGATACAAGCAGCACGTGTAGTATGAGGAACAACTGGTCTCAAACAACTTGGTGGTTTGAAGATCTTTTGGTTTTGAATGCCAATTCATTTGAGAAGGTGATCAGGATGATGGTGTCCCAGAAACTAGAGCATGCTACCATTTTTAGGTTCATTGTTTTTCGCCTAAAATCGATATATATCAGGGTCAGACCAGCTGAGGAGTGCAGAATCACAGCGGTTTCAATCAATCTGCTTTCCTTGTTCGATAGGAGTTCTCTTTCTTGCAAAGGCTTATTTGATATTCTACTGGCAGCAAGGTTGAAAAATTTAAGCAAGTTCTATAAACTCAAGTTAGAGCATCTGATAGGTTCAATGCTGGATCAGTCAACTTTGGATCGTCTACTTGTTCCATCTCCACAAAGGAACCATCATGTGTATGATGTGAATTTAGTTTTGAGGCTTGCAAAAGCCTTTCTCCTTGAAGGTTCAAAGATGTCTCGAAATCAATGGA
>Ga0307514_10003566_pt1 | contig 14827 bp, 17 predicted proteins | sample 16_EM_MG_FD_203088 | JGI IMG/M metagenome (GOLD analysis project Ga0307514, IMG submission 203088) | Populus trichocarpa ectomycorrhiza microbial communities from riparian zone in the Pacific Northwest, United States - 16_EM | ecosystem: Host-associated > Plants > Roots > Unclassified | place... | reverse complement strand
TCCCCCCCCCTCTCTCTCTCTCCCTCTCGATGGAAAAAATATTTTTCTCTTGTATGAAGTGAACTGGATTTGAGGGTAATCTTTGACTGAATAATACAGAGTTCAGGGTAAGAACCCAAAGGCTTCCTTCCCAATCAGGGGCATTTCTACTGTGTAAATAAAATAATACCTATTACTTGTAATTTTCTCGCCACTGGGTAGTTGTAGTGCCATCTCGTATTATGTCCGAAATGTTGGTGTATGTACAGTATACCATCGGAACCTGGCACCCAGTGATCACGTTTTGTCCAAGCGGTAATACTCTCCAACACTTTTGGAAATACCTCTGGTAAAGGAATGTTTACAGGTTCCAGACTCAGGGTAACAATGTATATAATCTCACCAGAGTACAAAACAAGCATCATCAGGTCAGGTCAGGTCCTGGAATTCAGCGGTGAAAGTTTGAAACCTACATTAAACCCCTTACTAGTAGTAGTAGCCCAGAGCTCAACAAAATAACCAAGCCGCCTCTAAGCAGCAAGTATATTTATTCATATCAGTCCAGTGCGAGATAATAATTACTCGCCATCGTTACATAAACAAAGAACAGGAACAACCAAATCTGCAACGTGCGCTAATAAAGCCAGCAAGTCAAGTACCTACAGCAACAAAACAAAATTAATAGGCTAATGTATCCGACTCCCCACCCTGTCAGAAGCACTCACTCCAGCACAGCATTTCAAATCCTAAACACCACATCTAAGCCCATTCTCATCATCTCATCATACCATCATACCATCGTCTACCACCACTTCCACCCCCAACGACACTCCCATAACCCAACCCACCGACAGAAAGCCTCCGCAATGAGCGGACAACCACCACAAGCATCAAGAAAAGGCAATGTAAAAGACATACATCAGGAAAACCCCATAACTGATCACCATCGCATGAAAAACGCAACAGCGGCTTTTTTACCAACTGATAACAAAGGAGATATGACAGACAACTAGACCCTCACCCCAATATTTAAGCTCCGAGTAACTCCTTTTTCATTCGCAAGCAGAGAAAAGCATGAGGTAAGATGCCCTATCGGTGAGCATAGCTAGAGAGAGGTGATACCTCAGTGACAAAAGGTGTAGAAAAAACAGCCTAGAAAACGTAAGTAGAGAGTGAAGGAGTGCGATGTTTAACCAAAGATTCAAAAAAAGGGAAAGTGGATGTGAACGTGTCAATTGAAAGAACGACAAATAAAAATTGCCATCCACAAGAAAATATCGCATAATACCTAGTTCCCTCCCCTAATACCAGTGCTGTCTCCTCCTCGGTGAATCTTAAGAGTCCCATTAAGCTCCGCGTGCCATTTGCCGATTTTCTCATAGCCCCTAAACTACGTCAGCAATCCTCCGGAACTGTCACATGAGATGGGACAACATAAACCCACTTTGCAAGATCAACATCTTGTAAATCGTCCACCCCATCATCCATCGCATCATCCACCCCATCGCCTACCCCATCGTCACCTTGCTCTTCGGCAGGCATTTCCGGGGGTGAAAGTGCCAAAAGTTCTTCCTCAGCTGCATTATCCTCTTTCGACTGCGATGCTCCAAACAGTCTTCCCTTAACCGGGCTACCCAGCTCCCTTGCTCGAGCGCTGATTCCGTGATGATCCTGTGTTGGTGGAAAACTGCTCTTAGATTTCAGCGGACTGCTAAGATCTCTCAGGTCTGTTCCTTTGCCTGGTGTACCATCCCATTCCAGGTAACGCCAAAAGGGTGCTGGGGTACTCGCTGGAAGGTAAGAACTCGGGAGCCGACTAACACTGGGTGGAGCGAGCCTAGGATGCAGGCGCTGAGGTGCCGGGGTGACACCTATCACGGCGGTATGGTCGTCAGCATAGGAGGATGAGGGATGGTGGGGTGGCGGGGAAAGCGCTGACATTGGGGTTGTATCTTGGGTGCTTGCGGGAAGATCTTCCAAGTGCAATCCCGCGCCTGTGCGCATATTTTGGCGAGGCATAGGACTCTCAATTAGAGACGAACACCGAGCCCGTAAAAAACTATCTACTGGCTCCCCTCTAACCACCGGTAGCCTAGACCCCCTATCTGGGGTATATGCCTCGAGAGGCGCCGGGCGATATGAGGCAAGAGGTGGTGGTGTCACTGATCCAGGTGAATATTTGATTCGCGATTGGTTCGGCATTATGGCGTCTTTCGAGTCTTCTAATGTCAAAGGTGCTCTTGCCACCTGACTTGATAGCAGCGGAGCCTGCTTGGTGGCGTTTGTCAAGGTAAATGCTGGGCCCATCGAACTTCCTCCTGCGTCAGATGCCGGGGAAACAGGTGTTGAAGATGGTGCTGCCGCACCTGCCGCCGCCGCTGCTGCTGCTGCTGCTGCTGATGTAGCTCCAGCACCTCCTCCTCGCTGTCTTGTGGCAGGCTTTGTGAGTTTTCGTATCAGTTCCTCCCTTTCGGTCTCTACAATGTGCCACTTCATTCCCTTTCCAGGTTCATCTGTGCGGCGGGGGGTTTTCCTGAAAGCTTTGTTCAGTGATAGGTTGTGCCGAATGGAGTTCTAGAATCAGAGTCAGCACCCGCCATGCAATGTTGAAAAGGCATCCTTATCTCACCTGCCAACCTGACTGAGTGTGCCTATAAAATGCATAATTTTCCATGATGTACTCATATATTTTATTCAAGGTTAATTGTTCCTCGGGGCTGGATAAGATTGCCTGCGCGATTAGTAGTGCATAGCTAATATTTGGTTTGATATCCCGACTTGAATCTGCTGCATAATCAACATTTTCTGCTGACTCAAGCACCATTCCCCTCGAGTACGCGGGTGTTGCTTTTTTTCTTGCGGCATCACCCTGAGATGAATCGAAGCCATCCCCGAGAATTGGTGCTTGAGATGAAGACAGTAATCCTAATGATGCTGTACCATCCTGTGGTAGAACTGGAGGTGGGAATAACAAGTCCTCCTGTGTCTCTGAGAGATGCCGCCGACGAAGGAAGGATTGATGGATCTGGCATTCTGTCTCAGGCAACACAAACATCATTTGCACACCGGCAATTTCCAGGACCTGTCCACTATGTAAAGTAGCTCTGGTACCCTTCTTCGCTGGCTCATTATCAATTTTTAGCCCATTTCTACCCGTCACCACGATCTGCCAGTTCATGTTCCCTGCAACATCATATTCAATAGTGGCGTGTTGCCTAGATACCATCTTGCTAGGTCCAAGGTCTATATCAACTTTTGGGGCATCACGTGGCGGTGACCCAGCACCAGAGCCTGAAGTTCCCGGACGGGGATCCGGGGGGCGGCCAATGTGTACTTTGAGGTTCGTAACATAATAAGTCCAAGTCGCTCCGGCCAATTTAGCATAGGCTTGCACCCCTCCGCTGTGGGCTCTGGCATTCTTGTCATTAGCACAGTCAATAGCGACTCGTACTTCTTCCTTGGGCATCGCAAGACTCTGGATGACATTGTTGACGATTGTGGACATGTTTGCGGACTGTTGCCCGATGTTGTCAACAAACAAACGCCCAGTTGGTGTAATGAGGTGCAAGCGCAAGCTTACCGGTGCCGTAGCGACCTTCCTCCTCTTTGTCGACCTTGGCCGTGAGGGTGAAGAGTCTGGGAATTCCTGGTCGGGATCATTGTCGAATGGCGCCTCGGCGTGTTGGCGGGGTCGGCGATGCCCTGACATCGCTGTCTTTGCACCCGACTTAGCACGCGTCAATTGAGCAGAGAAGGGAAACAGCGTGTGAAGCATGGGGTGGATGATCAGTGCATGGGGAGTAGAGGGGTAGACTTACCAGATGGGTTCTTTGTGGCGTGTGTAAAGTAATGTTCCAGAACAATGAACAGCTTTAATCGCACACTAGGTCGAGGGGGGGAAGAGCTGCGCTGAACGAGCGTTAGATTGAGTGGCAGATGCTGAAACGCACAAGGATCTGCCGATGGGGAGATGCAGAGCAATCCCCAGCCAACGCTCTCGAGCGTAAGTATGGTATCGATAGGGCCAGGGTAGCTGGTTGGATGAAGGTGTGGAGGGGGAGCGGGGAGGAAGCAGTAGATTATTTTTGTGTGCGTAGGGCGAACTCACTTTGCCAAAGATCCGGCTGCGCGAAGTGGGGTAAGTTGGCTGTGGGGTAAATATCTTGCCAGATTTTCCGGGGCGAGGTGTCTGTGTGATGGACAATGAGATTGGGGGGGTGGTTCTGGTCTTCCTGCTGTCTGGTATATGGACTGTGGAATCAAAAAGTGGGCAGGAGATGGGGGTTAGGGTAAGGCCGTGGCCGAGAGAAAAATGAGATAGGAAAATGCTTGTTTGTGTCTGTCTGCGACACTGGGAAACCTAAACAACTTGGTTACCCGATCACAATCAACAAATCCTCCGATGGATCTACCCGCCTCACCCCCTCGCCTTGAGCCCTACAGTAGGGCTTATAGAGTTGTTTGGCAGCGCCAGGGCACGTATGGCCACTCCAAGTTCCTATCGCCCCCCCCCCAAAGCTGCGATGCGTTTTGCAGCAAAGAGTCGAGCAGCCGGTATGTGCCCAGTGGTGGGGGGTGCAAGTGCAAACAAAAAAGGAAAAAGGAAAAAGGAAAAACAACCTTTGCTCCGTCACGAAACCAAATAAACAAACCAGGGACACACACCACACACACACAACAAAACAAGCTGCCAAAGGCTTTCTTCCTTACTCATGACAATACAGTTGCAAGCGTACGCGTCAGTACGCTCACGACCAGTACTTACATTACTTAGTGACTACTTAGTAACCCCAAACAATGTTAGTAAGTTGAGTATGTAGAGTACATAGTAATGTTTGTTGGTCCTTTGCATGTTTGTTGTGATATCCAAATAAACATATTCATATAAAGCTGCACCGCAATGTAATTATTACCAACTTGTAAGGTCACTTTTAGGCCCTCAGCCCCTCTGGGCGTGGGCTGCTCACCAGACTACCTCAACCTTGTCCATGTGTTTTGTCCGATCAATTGAAGATGCAGTCCATCGGTCAGCTCAACATCGTATCATCCGTACGCTGATGACCTCATCGCACAAAGCAAAATAAACAGATCGTCCTGCGTCAAAAAAAAAAATGCTCTAAACGTACTTAGTAGCTTCTACCAACCACTGCCACATCTCTGGAAACTTCATATCACGAACAGATTTTCCAATCCCTTTTCCTTTAACTTTCCCCTATGCCCAGTAGGTAAATATGAGGCTATCATCGGCCAAACAGAGCCAGCCATCTTAGCCAATGCCAAACACGACCCATAAACTTCCGGCTTGTTTAACTTTCCCATGTGACTTGGGTTTGGATAGGCATATTATTGGTAAAATCAACCCATACATCCTATACCTCATCGTGAACGTGGGTTTGAGGTAGAGGTAGTCTGGTTGCACTACCCCTCGTAGAGGGTTGGTTCGATGAAAACCTCCCTAGCTATGAACCTAACTTTCATGTCGCTGTTTGCTGACTCGGTTAGGTAAACTACCTAAGCTTTGGTGAACCGAGCCAGGGCAGGTAAAAATTACCCCAATTATAATTCTCCCATGCCAACAACATCGTCTGAGCCCCACAATATATTGTTTAGTTATAGCGAGTAAAGTTGTCGGGAGCTATTTCTTTTGAGCTGACCAAAATGTTGCGTGTATGGGCAAGGAGAGTTCAGAGTTGTCCGCCAGGGTAGGGCCTTCTAAGCCTGTGAGAAATAGGGCGAGATCGACATAGGAGAGAAAAGACACTAATATTGTTATTTGCTTCGGGGCTGATCTAAAAAAGCTTGTACGCACCCCAGCTCCCAAGGTCATGATGTCGATGGCAAGGGAAACCTAGAGCATATGCATGCGTTAGTTACCTGTGTACCGCGTGAGCATGTGGCCTCTGCACACGGTGCCCTAGACTGGCTGCTCCATCTGATCAATGGTCTGGTGGTTGGAAGGGGGCTTGGGTTAGCAGAAGGAGTACGTGATCGTTTGTATACTTAGTAGTATTGGTACCTTCCGGCCCGAGGCTACCTACGTAAGCGCTCGCCAGACTACCTACGTAAGCCCTCCCCGGCTTGAGCTCAGCCTCTTCTGACTATTAGCTAAGTAGTAAGTCCAACAAGCAGACTTTGATTCCCCCCCGCATATGTTGTGCTAGCATCATCAGACACCCTTGCTCCAACACGAATTTAACAAACAAACCTGGCTCCCGGAAAACACCTATTGATCATAGCCAGTGCATCCTGCACCTATGCATCACGTTACAGACTAAACCTGCCAGGAGAGAGGACTTCAATCAGTGACAAGCTGCGACTCGTTCCCTATGAAAAAAATTGTACACACCCTGCTGGCCTTTCCGTGGTAACTGCCGTTCTGGGATCTTGAGTCTGCATTTCCCGTATTGCACCTTAATGTACATATATCATGCATGCAGATTATCGTAGTTGTTTCCATCACGAGACTGATATACCTTGCAAGCAAGGCATGAGGCCTAGGACATGGTTCAAAATTCTGCCCATTACGATTCTGGCTGGACTCAGTCTGCAGATAATCCCTCTGAAATCCCCAGCATCATATCCAACGAATGATGCATAGCAACCTTTGTTTTCCGAAATGTATATAGTCAAGTCCTGAACGAGATTGCAGGTTCCATAGCGCACGAAATTGTGGAATTCACAACAAGGGTGTTTGGTGCATTGACTGGTGAGAGGAACTGGTCATATCGGCAAGATCCAGTTTCTTGCAAAGAAATATCCGCCTCGGTCGCTGGTCTATATAAGGTTGATGTTAATGATAGAAACACAATTTGTTATTGCATCAGTTGATTTCTTGGCTGGCTCTGCTTGCGCGTAATCGGCGTGATCGGAGGGCTAAGCCTCCGTCTGCCCTGTCCACCGATGTGCCCCTGCTCTTAGACGCCCGGTGGTGGTTGCACCATCCCCATACATGCAACACGTTTTTGGCCAAGCCGGTTCAGGCCGTTATCGGATCGATAAACAGCTTGGCGACGCCTCACAGGTCAGCGAAAAAAAAGATCAGCAAAATCGAAATCACCAATCGAGAAGGAAACTAGCCTGATATGGAAGGATCCAGCACTTTAGCTAGTCAATACTCGTATCTGACATCGACCGCAATGCCACAAAAATTGCGTAAGGCGACAGCAACTCTGTGCAAAACACATTGGCATCACCTTGGATTTCTAGGCTCGGTTTCACGAGTCATGGCTATAAGGAGCTGCAAACAAATGAGATATGCAAAGCGACTGCCGTGCAAAACCAAAGGCTGTTTCAGTGATGGATTACTAATTGCTTTTTACCCATCTCAAATTGCAATTTCCTGTATAATTGCGCTACACGTCATACCACATTTGGTTCTTCAACCTGCTGCTGTGATACCTCAAAGTTGAGTTTGGTTGATGCCAGAGCAGACCTCCCATTATCCCACGAGAATGGCGATACCTCTAAGCATTGCAGAGAGATGAACACAAAAGGAAATCCCCTTTCGACTCTGGGTCACAAATTTACCCTTCGTGTTAGTGCGGTTGCAGGAGAAACCTGGCACAAGCACTTGGACTGATTGAGCCACAGTTGGCACGGCAGTTGACAGTCGGGATAAGCTACTACCGCGCAGCCAGGCCATATTTAGGAATACCTACTCATATCAACTTCGGCCCGCCAGTTTATTTGTAGTCGACAAAGGACCTAAGTCTCTCTTGTATATACTTGTCCCTCGTTCCCCAAACTGTGCCGCTACTTACAATGCAGATACATGTACCAAGTGCCCACCCAGGATTACGTTAGTCTGGTCGTTTACCTGTGCTACACATTCTTAGTCTGGTTGCTACACATGCAGTTGGGCCTCTACGAGGGTCTGATGCCGAGACTAGCAGTTCACGTCGATCGACAGGCTGACTACCCTTTCCTTCTCGCAGGTAGAGGGTTCAGTCAGTTACCTGATTTTGCTTCTGGGAGGAGTGCCAAAGCTGGAAGGGGAATCCGAAAAGCTTCAGCTTATTCATGTCCAATGGGAGATGTGATGGATTGTAGATCTGGTCGAAAAAAAAACAGCTCAAAGCTCAAATGCCTAAACATGATGACCCGTACTTTGAACTTGGTCTGACTACAGAGGCCAGTCTTGGGACCAGGTTAATGGCTCGATGGAGTGGTGGAGCGAGCATTCATTGGACGTTTGGGGGGCACTGCACAAATGCGTAAGAAGAGACGGATGTGTTAGCGTCGAAATCTCACAAGGGCTGCCGACCCATGTTGCATCTTTATGGTGGTGAGGAGATTCTACCGTGCCCTACACAGGTACTTCAATTCTAGTTTGCGACAATCCCATACAGCTGTGACCGCTGCCAGGGGGCTTTCAGCCAAAATACTCAAGTAGCCCAAAGTTCTATTGGGGGCGGTCCGGACCAAGCAAATACAACAGAAAGAAGCAAATCGACATACGTACACCCTGGCCCAGTCATGTACTCTTGAACTCCTGAGATATATATCTCCGCCAATTCAATCCCTCCCCCCCGCCTTCTTAAAGCATCCCCGTCAACACCCCCCTCCCCCCAATGGCCAATCTTTTCGCAATCGAGAACAGCCACCAGCCAAAGGCTGGCAGGGGCCTGCAGACGGTCTGCCCCAGCCCATGCAGACGCTTATGCCAGTGTGCTGATTGAAAAAGCTTGAATGGTCTTGGTACAGTCACATCAGGTCCCGAAGCTTCGAATTCAGGTTCCTATATTAAAAGTAGCTAGCTTCCCATGCGCACTCTTACGCCGTCTGTGTAGCCCAATTGATAATCATCCCACCCCACCGAATTCGCACGATTTAACGAAAAGCCCCAAGAAATCTGCCAGGAATTTCCTTGTCTGATGTACACCATTTATGCCCCTCCACCCTTAAACCCTCAGAGGATGCCCAGGCCTTCAGGTTATAGCCCAGTCCATTCTTCACCTCCCTCTTACGATGATGGGTCAATAGTGATGGCAAACACAACTTGGATCTCTCAGCAAATGCTTCCACCATACCATACACCATCAATGGAGTCCAGTGCATCGAGTTCTCATGCCGTAAAGCCCTTACTAAAGCGTCGGAGAGTCACACGAGCTTGTGATGAGTGCCGCCGGAAAAAGATCAAGTGCGATGGGAAACACCCGTGTACACATTGCACTGTCTACAGCTATGGTAAACCAAGGGATCATCTTTACTGGAGTTAAACTGAGAAGCTAATTCGAGTCCAGACTGCACCTACGACCAGCCATCAAATCGACGAAGGAATCCGGGGCCACAGTACATTGAGGGGTTGGAAAAGGACAAACAACAATTAGCCACCCTGGTTCGACTTTTACGCCCAGACATCAACCCTTTTGATTCCAGCTTTGATGCGGACAAGTTGATTTCCGAGATTCAGGGCTCTAGCCGCACAGGTGATCCCATGGAAGGTTCACCTGAAGGTGGGGGTGCTGAATCTTCTGATGCGGACTCGATGCTCGAGTCTATGGTAGAAGCAGCAGGTCGCCTAGAGATCGACGAAACAGGAGCCATGGACTTCCATGGACACTCTTCGAGTATTGCCTTCCTTTCACATCTAAGAAGCAATTTCCAGAGGGTGTTGGGTGAGGACATTACTACGAGTATAAAGTCAACGGCTTTCCCGAAGGCTACCCCCCCCGGAGCTATACGTAAACCAACGATGACGAGCCCACTCCCGACGAGGGAGGTCGCTACTGTTTTGGTGGATAGCTGTCTTGAAGATGCATGTGTTTTAATGAGATTTGTTCACCGCCCTAGCTTCGACGAGATGTTTGCTCGAATCTACAATGTTCCGGAAATAGAATGGGGCCAACGGGAAAGAGATTTCCTACCTCTATTATATGAGGTCATGGCTGTGGGCTGCCTCTTTGCGGATGATGTCGGGGACATGGGTGTCGGGCACTCTATTGCAGAAGGGTTGGTTATTTCTTCGCAATCAGTCACACCTGTCACTGACTCTATGTTTAGCACAAAATACTTCCTTGCTGGGCGAGAGATGATCGAATTGACAGATTGCCGAACTATACCAACAATCCAAGCAGTTATTCTTATGGCTATCTTTCTGCAATCTTCAACAAAAATGTCTACATGTTATTCATACGTCGGGATTGCACTGTGTGCTGCGGTGCGGATGGGCCTACACCGTTCCATGAATCTGAACCTCAATCCTATCGAGAGGGAAGTCCGAAAGCGTATATTCTGGGTCATTAGGAAAATGGATACCTACGTTACAGCTTTGCTGGGTCTACCTAAAGGAATTGCAGATGAAGATATTGACCAAGAGATGCCACTGGATGTTGATGATGAATACATCACGGAGACAGAAATCAAAGAGCAACCTCAAGGAACAGTGTCGATTATGACAGTCGTCAATGCTCACACAAAATTACTGAGTATCATGGCGAAGGTTGTAAAGGCTATCTATCCTTTAAAGCAAGGATGCGTTTCAGGGGGTGGTGGGTACGCAGTCAGCTTTGCCAGCATTAGGGAGATTGAGAATGATCTACGAAAATGGAACGATGCACTCCCTGGTGGACTTGCTCCTGACGAACAGTCTCCCCAAAATTACCGAAAGTGCGTATCTGTTGGCCCTCTCTCCCCCAGCTTCTGACGTCTTCATAGGTCTCGCTATCTTCTGGATATAGCGTTTTGCCATGTGCAGATGATGATGTACCGGCCGTTCATTCATTACATCTGTTCACCGCTGCCGCATGGCAGCAATGCAACCATGGCCGCCAGGAACTGCTTCCGTACTGCTATTAGAATAGTCAACCTTGCAGATACCATGAGGGAACGTGGCGTCCTTAATGGTGCTTATTGGTTCACCATGTACACGACATTTTTCGCCACAGTTTCTCTTCTATTCCTCGTGCTTGAGAAGCCAGATGGAAACAGTAGCTGCTGGAAAGCGGCAAAGAAGGGGAAAGCTGCTTTGAACTGCCTAAAGCAACGAAGCCATGCTGCTGAGAAATGCTCTGTAGCTTTGAAGGTACACATAACTACCAAATTAGCAGAATATATCTAACTCTAAGCAAAATAGCGAATTTTCGACTCCATACCTACACATATCATAGAACTCGCCGAAACGGAAGTGGAGGAACTCCCAGAGCCCAAGCCGGGTACTTCCCAGGATATGCCGCCGTCCACAAGTGGCACTGTAGGGCAGCAGAACTTCTCGGCTCCGAAGCCATACAACCCCATCCCTACTGAGCACGGCAATGATCGGATGGTTGCAACGCCTGATCACAAAAGCGGCCGAAAGAGCTCTCACGAGACATATTCCCCTTCCAACTTTAGTTCATCAGTTGCGACACCTGATCAGCAACTACAATTCCCCAACGTACCCACGCCGTCAAGTTCTGGAGTCGACTCAATGATGTATACCGCGCCTGTCTTTTACCCCAGTACCATGAACGTTGACCCGCCTCAACAGTTCGTCAAACCTGAGATACAGCGCGAGATGCATACGGATGGACCAGAGGCCTACCCCTCCACAAGTCGGGGTGTGGTATATGATCTCGAAGCACAGGCTCGGAACGGTTGGGCTCCATACGGCATGCATGGGCAATCTCCAGTTTCCACAGGTAGCGGCGTGCCTGGTTATAGCTTTGGTAATATCGATACTATTAATGGTGCTAATTCAAATTTAATGCTTTTACAAGGGCATCAAACATACGGAGCTATGCCTGGGGGTGGCTCAGCAATGGCCCTGGAGGACATATTTGGGGATGAATGGGCCGACCCAATGGCCCAGCATCAAATGTACAGATGATACAATTCGGACCTATTCCGACAATTATCAATACTCAATATTGGCATCTCACCCATTTCCGCTGGCGGAAATGAGAAAGGGGCGTGCTCTTCTTTAAAGTTTTTGGAGTCATTATTTTCTGCATATAAGCGATTGTTAATGTCGCTGGGTACCTATTATCGCCCTTTGCTTTTGCTCGGTTGCAAGGGTATGTTTTTCTAATCACCTTCCCGCTTCTCACAATGAGCGCGGCCGCCCACAGTCAGCCCACATAGTTATTCCCGGTGTCACAACTGTCGGTGTTTTGTTTAATTCTCTAGAGCTGTCTGAAAATGCCCTTTCTAGTTTGTTTTGACTTTCTGTTCGTTTATGAACGAACCACTTGGGGTGCTATTCATTTCCTCATCCTTTTTGATTCTCATATTTGCGTTGGTGGATTTGGCTGGGTACCTGTTATGGACTACAGGGTATGGATGGATTTTAGCTAGAGTGGGGATGAAAATGAGTTGTGGTCAATGCTTCGCTCAGTCCGATGTATATGCTTATTCGGTCTGAGCGTTTAGGAGGCGGAATTCCTCGGTTCAAGGTTGAAATAATACCTTGCAAAAGCGACCTATTGGGTACTCTTCATATGTGCAGATCTACCTATTAGGAGGTGGCTGTGTTGAATCAAAGAGTAATTGACGGAGCTCAGGGTAATCCTAGTCTCGCTTAGTGTACAAGGGTCTAACATCACCAATCGTGGGGTTGTTACCCCTGCTTGTGCCAAGAGTCTTAGCAACGGTCACCCTGCATGAGCAGATTCCTGGTACATACTCGAGTAGAGCGCTAGGTGCATGAACTAACCACTTCACTCCTTACCGTCATGAGAGACTAACGCACTTTCAGTCAGGCAAACAAACCACCTACTATTGCCGAACGCTGAAACCACTCTCTAGTGATATATTTCTGAGGATCATTACTGGATAGCAGCTGCAGAGATTCCCAATTTCCTGCAGCGGTACCTTGCATACCACACAAGGAGCAAGATCCATATCCATATAAACAAGTATAGTATCCCTCAGTTTGGGATCTGGTGGAAGAAATAGGGGTTAATGGAAGGTTGTAGGGATACCTAATTCCATGATTTGGTAATATGTAGTATGTAGTGACGGCTTGGAACGCAAATGATTGTGTTTTACAGGGGTTAAAAAAACCGGGATACCTCCTTATTAGGAGTCGGTCAATACCTAGGTACTTGGGTCTTATATTGCACTACTTAACTAGACTAAGTAAGTAGCCATTGCTATTTTAATTCGCTAAAAGTAAAAGATGCCATCGAGTATGCAGCGTCGAGTCCCGCCGCCCCAAAACAAACCGCAACTAGAGTACTCAGGAGTGCTGCGCTAGGCCTAAAGCAGTTCCTTCCTTTGTGAGTACCGTATGCCAGCAACAATTTCTTAGTTTGGTTATCATTTACCTACCGGAGTTCTCCCCGCGCATCGGACTAGTCTGGACTAAATGTAAATTGGGCTACAGACTTCAGGCAGCGTGGAGGAGGCTTAGCGATTAACTAGCGGGTAAAAGGGAATTTGTAGCCAGAGTAGGAACCTAATTAATTACCCTGATAACCACTCAGCCCCCCCCACACAGCTCCAATCACAATTAAAAGACATGTTGAGATCTAAGTCAAAAACTATTTTTAGGCTCGAAGGAAGTACGGTAGGTAGCAGATGTTGCACAGGTGAAATGTTTCACCCCAACCAAACTCGCCAGGATTGGTTTCCTTAGAGGCCCCCACGGTACCTACCTACCTAGGTACCTTACTCTCACATTAGTAACAGTGCAAATTTTGTGGGGGAGCAGAGAACGGATAGATGTGTTCCGCACACCCCGGAAATAAGTTTGGTATATCCGGTTGTGGTTGCGTATTACATTCTGTTGGTGCTACTGGTTTCAGACAACCACCAGTCTGATATCTGAGAATGGAAATAAATTTTGCTCAAACACTATGTGAATGAGAATAGATAGATATCATATACATACATCCCAGATATGGTATATGGTCGGTAATAAGCCAAGACGTGAGGTATGTATAATTACCCTGAGTTGATTTACTTCAAGACTCATTCCTTATCCAATACAAACAAAACAAGACAGTACCCAAACTTCTATATAAATCGCGCAAAACAAAACAGCCTTTTGGTACAGGATGGATGGATGTTTCGAAGCTGACAGGACAGGGCCATGATAGTCCGGTCCGGATGGCTATTTATTTCCCCTCTCAAAGTTCGGTTCAATGAGCGATTTCGGCCTGCCTGATGCCTGGGGTGGCTGAGCAAGTTTGTACTATACTCGAGCCTTGTCCAGTACCGGTACTGGTACTGCCTCTTGAGGATATCATATCTCGACCCTTATTTGCTTCTCGCGGTTTATCGCCGATAGGTAGATAGTTTACTATACATATTATGACTCCATATTCTTAAACCAGACTAGCATCCTTGCTTACACACATGGTAGGTAGTGCAAATTCGAAATGTGCATGCCCGCCAACCCGTAATTGGAAGTAGCAGACCCCATGACAACATTAGTGATCTCATAGCACTTTTTTTTATTCCGATGATAAATGAGCTAGCTGGGTTCTATTCAATGTCTTAGGTCGTGATGACATCCCGACCGACACAAGTACCTAGGTACATACATACCTACCGGTAGTCTTTAAACTTAAAACCCTTGCTTTATCCAAGCTCAGTCAGTAGCGACATCGTAACAAGGAGTTCGGTACCTACATACCTACGTATTACATAGCTTGTCCGGGGTAAAGTTTCAGGGTAATGATTCGCAAGGGTATTGATCTCGAGTACCTATCTCCGATTTATTTATACGCCTTGGATTTACGGCTGGGAGATCAGTACCCTGCGTTTCGACATGCTCCGTCCGGGTGTGGGACTGCAAACTTGAAAAAAAGGTTGTTTCAATTACCAAACCCCATAGCAGTTCTCCAGACATTTCCCAAAAAATTGGCCTGGATTCATTTACCAAAACCTATTCTCTGACAGAAAATCCGCATAACCCTTCCTCCTT
>Ga0307514_10003565_pt1 | contig 14827 bp, 14 predicted proteins | sample 16_EM_MG_FD_203088 | JGI IMG/M metagenome (GOLD analysis project Ga0307514, IMG submission 203088) | Populus trichocarpa ectomycorrhiza microbial communities from riparian zone in the Pacific Northwest, United States - 16_EM | ecosystem: Host-associated > Plants > Roots > Unclassified | place... | reverse complement strand
CTCTAAATAGTGTAGAAACAGTAGCTAAAAATTCCCCACTACGGACCCCACCCAGTCCCAGGCAGGAAAACCCTCCCAGGGGAAATCTGGGTATCCGTGTGACGAGTGGGGGGTGCCGTGCGACGTGGGAAAGTGTTGTGCGCGCGCGTGACCTACGTAATTTATTTTTTGTGCACATTGAACGGCATAAGAAGGTCTGTGGGATGATCAGAGGTGGTTTATCCTGCCAGACAAAGGACAATGGAGGTTTTGTACCATATGCAAGAGCCATGGTGGTAAATCCGACCTCTAGGGGTTTATGTCGCACGAAAATGCATACCCTATAGGGATTAAACGGGATTGGTGGGACCCGTATTGCTGGGGGATTGTTAGAATTGTTGACAGCGCATTGTTAGAGAATCACCTCCTTCCGTTGCCGTGAAAACGGTCCAATATAGGCCGAAAACGAACTGTGATATCATCACTACACTGTAGAATGAGGTGACTATACGATTCTCGCTTGTGACGGCATAGATCCTGTTCCGTTCATTTATGATCAGCTTGAAGTCTTCCCATGCTGAAAATGACGAACCTCAGTGTTAAAACTATTTGAGCGAGGAACGCATTCCCCGTAAACGCTAGCGCCGAAACGAATGCAGTCTCATCGCATCTGTAACAGCCATGCGTCAAACTTTGCGATTTGAGTGATTATCGACCCACGGTCGTACACCTGCCAGGAATTAACCCATCAACAAGTTCGCCACACTTGATTCCTCAATTAACAATATCGCTCACCCGTTGCGAGAACGTTGGACGATAAGCAATTGTGATAGAGTTGAGGAAACTCGATTTCGCGTGCCAGGGGAGTCCGACTTCTCCCACTCACTCATTAACACCCAGAACTGGTAACTCATCGACAGGTACCTGTTCTATATTCTGATTTCAGAGAGAACGAAGGGATTGGTTTCTAAGGATGGCGCACCATGAGAAAACCCACAAAGACCATCTCATCTTCAGCGAATACCATCATTACGGTGATTTGTGACCTCTGCATACCCCATGATTTCCTCCCATGCCAAGCGGATTTTATCTTTCACAGGGAGGATAGATAAGTTATGTGAGAACGACACCGGTGACATGATCACCTCGTCCGACAGGGTCAATAGGAAGTCGTAGAAGAAGATGGTAGCGACCGCCACCAGATAATGCCGGTGACATAGACCCCTCACGTCAATTCGCAGAAACCACAAAAATTGATGCTCACCTTAGCCAAGGCCCTGGTGGTTTGGGGTCTGGAATTCGGGAAAGGCCACTTATGAACAGCGTAACAGGAAGGAGACTCACACATCGTGGCCGAAGTCTATACTCTCATTCGACGCGTCGGAAGACATAGAAGGCGAGTGAAGGGGTCCGCGCGTATGCGCCGATATAGGACGTCCTCTTAAGGGGCGCGCAATCTGCGTGAACGCGCTATATGGCCGCCGCTTACTCGTGAAGAGACCGTTTGATCTGCGGCATAGCTTTGCGGGGTGCTAGAAGTCGATGTCTTCCTGTGCTTCGAGAAGTGGCATCCACCCTGTCGATTACCTCGATGGGACTGTCACACGCCAGGTTAGAGTGCCAACAGGTAATTGCGCGCAGAGTCGCGTTGGAATCTGATGATTACGTCATACTGCATTCCAGCCACCTACAGACATCATCCGGTGTTCGCGCCTGCTTCCTTCCCTGCACTAATGAATGAGTTGTTTCTATGCCTGAGACATCTTGAACACTCGCACTTTATGCACAGCTGGATCTGATCGTGTTTGGGTTCAACGACCAGGTCGGGGAGGGGGGTGGGGGTCTGACTCTCCGTCGAAATCCTCAGCCGTATTATTTTCACCCGGGAAACGAGTGTCGTTTGGATGGGAAATCAAAGAATCGCAGGTTGTTGGTAAACTTCAAGCTGTGATCAAGAGTTGTGTTCCGCGGTGCACAGACGAACCTTCCCTTTGTAAATACGTCCTATTGAACTTACCCTGACTTTTTACTCGCGATGGAAATGTCAAGATTGTCCAGCTGTAAACGCGATCTTCTTGTGTAAGGTGTGATGCGCAGGATGCGTACGATGGGCGCTCAAGACGTTAGAGCGCAGGCGCTGTCAAAGACGCACTGGGGAATGCAGTTAAAAGTGGTTTCCTTGACGCATCGGTGAACGCCATGATAATGGATCGTCGGGGCCGCGAAGCGGCGGAAATTCTGCAAGAGGTCTCGTGGGTGTCCCTCGGGAAAATGAAGTTTCCGTTCGATCCGACAATGAGACATTGAAAAATCCTCCCCATTATTCAATTGGTCTGCTCACCAGTGTGACTGACATTGCGGTCGGTGTGCAAGAATCCCGCGCGAAGAATCCCTCCGCATCGCGTTGCGGCGTTGATCCCTGAGAGCTGGCGACGCGGTAGCCAACCGCTACCCGTGGAAATTGTAAGCTTACATCGTTGGAGGAGTTGAGCATCCCAGCACAAAATCATTCGCGCGAGTTACAGAGAAGCAATGTCACGATCATCAGCAGCGCTGTGCGCTTATAACCCATTACAACTGTCTGTTTCCTAGGCGGCGCTTAATACTGAACTACGTATTGCCATATGCGAACATATTACCGTGTTTAGGGATCGCAGGCATGGAAATTAATCGGAAAGTACAAAAGTTATCACTTGCTCCACCAGGCGGAAATGATGTTACCGAGTCTCCCCGCGTTTTGCGAGGGAACGGGGTTGATCCCTCGTAACATCCATTATATGACAGTGAGCCCCTCTGTATGTGCTCGGAACAGTGTCCAGTGGTATCTCATCTCGACTTTCAACGAACCCCTGGATCGTGGGTGCAGTTGGCTCCCCGAGGCTCCACCCTTCTTGTCGCGAAGAACTGGCTTTCCTGAGTGAAAGGAGTAGCCGCGTGACCATCACCGGGACATATCTAAGATGTGATTCAGATGCGACAATCTCAGAATCAAAGTGATCTTCAAACATACACAACGCTTCCCCTATTGTGCGGAGAAAAAACCAGATGAATAACCAAGAGGAATGTGTTTTAATATCACTTACATTCCGGGGAGCAGTTGGAGTGCAGGCTGCAAAGACCTTAGCAAGCCGTAGATAAAGAACGGAGCGTTACGACAATATCCTCACCCTCGCGAATATTAGAGTTAGCACGAAAACGACATGCGAAGAGAATATAGCCAGGAAATAGTATGTTGCGTCTTTTGCTATAGTCCTGAACAGACTTGACATCGGGAACTGGTTTCTTTTGGATCTCACGACAAGATAGACGATAACCGAGAAAGCGAGAAGGTCTGTGGGATAATCAGAGGTAGTGTCTCTTGTCAGGCGAAAATCAAGGAAGGTTTCGTACCATACGCAAGTGCCATGGTGGTAAATCCGATTTCTAAGGGCCTATGTCGCACAAAAACACACATCCTATAGGGGTCAAGTGGGATTGGTAGGGTTTGTAGCGCTGAGGTGTTGAAGTACGTAAAAATCGCTGACAGCGCTTTGTTAGAGATTTACCTCCTTCCGTTGCCGTGAAAGCAGTCCAGTAGAGGCCGAGAACGAGCTGCGATATCATCATTATACCGAAGAATGAGGTGGCCACACGATTCTTGTTCGTGACGGCATAAATCCTGTTCCGTTCAGTTACAATCAGCCTGAAGCTACCCCATGACAGAATAACGAACCTCAGTGTGACAACCACTTGAGCGAGTAATGTAGTCTCCAAGAACGCGAGAATCGAAAAGAACGCAGTCTTGTCGCATCTGTAAAAGGCATGCGTTAAATTCCGTTATTCGGGGAGTCGTTGAACTACGGTCATACACCTGGTAATTGATTCATCAATAGGTTCGCCACACCAAATTCTTCAATCGATAAGATCGCTCACCCGTTGCGAGAACGTTGGACGATAACCAACTGTGACAGAATTGACGAAGGTCGATTTCGTGTGCCGGGGGGATTGGTATCCCACTCACTTATTAACACCCAGAGCTGGTATCCCATTGGCAAGTACCTGTTCTATACTCGCCTTTCAGAGAGAATGAAGGGATTTGCTATCAAGGAGGACTTACCATAAGGAATACCACAAAGACTATCTCGTCTTCAGCGAATATCGTACAACAACTGACTTTCCCTGCCTACCCCATGATTTCCTCCTATACCAAGCGTATTCGACCTTTTCGCAGGGACGGTAAGCCAAGTGGGAGCAATGCCAATGACATGGCATGGTTCACCTCGTCCGCCAGGGTCAACAGGAAGTCGTAGAAAAAGACGGCGTTGACCGCCACCGCATAATACTAGTCGAGGTCCCTCACTCTGAGTCACAAAAACAACCGAAATCGATGCTCACCTTGATAGAGGCCCTGGGGATATGGGGGTCTGGGGCTCGGGAAAGGCCATCCGTGAACAGGAAAAGGTGCGAGACTCACGCATCGTGACCAGCTCCGATAATCTCCTTCAACTCGTTGGAAGACATGAGGGTAAGTGGGAGAGATCCTGCTCATGTAAAAACACAGGGAGGCCTCTTAAACTAGTGCGTCCAGGCCGCTTGAGTGCGTCTGATGTGAATGTGTTGCTTCCCTCCACTCCTGGGCCATTTGATTTGTGCATCTAAATTTGCAAAGGCCCGGTAGCGGATATGCTATTTTTCTTCGCAGAAGCCGTTCATGACCTGAAGTAGTAGACTCCGTGAATACTGTGCGGTAGGCCAGGGATGGCCAGGGCTCAAGTTGGATCCTCGGCGAACACGCTATGTTTCCACCATCTCCGGTTTGCCGATCCGTTCCGCAGACTTGTTTCAATTCTTTCGTCTAGGTCACTCCTCAGTCAGCTCCCCGTTCGTACCAGGAGGTAGGCTGATTGTCTATGACTCACGCGATTACTCACGCTTTGTGTTGCGCAGCTAGATCTGATTGATACAGGCGTCCGATAAAGTTCATTTCTCGTTCGTCCTGAGGATACATTGGACAACTGGATCTGATCCCATTGGGATTCCATTGCGTCCACAACACACGGTGCAAGACACCTCATTCGACAGAACGAAGAGCTATCCGAGCACTTCGAATGTCTACCATTCCTTGTGACAACACGAGCGGAGGCCGTTAGAGAAAATCTAGAAAAATCCATCCGACTAACCGACGCTAGACCTCGGCGCGCGTCCACAATTTGATTTCCCTCAGACGTCTCATGTGAATCAGCGCGTAGAATCCAGCTTTCTGACCAATCGCCTACGATATCGGACGCCCAGGAGTACTCGAGTAGTTTGTCCGCTTCCTGAAAGACACCGAAGTCCCCATTAAGGAAGTTGGTGATGGACAGTTGATTGATAACGCGTCAAGCTTGTCATAACTCCAGCTAGCGTCGGCTAGTCGGAGGCATCCTCCCAGGTCCAACTAGTCTCGATACAAGACGGCCAGGCATGATCTCTGCAGTTCACCTCGCTCAACCTGCGGGCTGTGCGGAGGTGTCCGTCGGAGTTGAATTTATTGAGTCGATCATCAAAGATCTGGTTTTCGGATCTCATGCGGGTCTGCAGGGATTTGCTCCTGACCGTCTTTTGAACTCTGTATAGAGTTACCGTAACGAGACCCTCCCTATACGGAGTTCCCCAGACCGTCTGGGAACGATCGATGCAGCCTCGGCTAACATTCAAAACTCAGATTCCCAGACGGTCTGGCTCGAGACTAAGGTGCAACTCTTCTCGAAAAACCGAATTTTGGATAGGGCGTAGATCCTCTCGACGAGAACTACGCTATAGTGTGTGCTCGTTCCGTTGGCGTAAATTTCCCCACCATGCGATGCATCGTCCCGCGCGAGAAGTGGATGAGATAACGAAACATATACCCGGCAAGACGTTGAAGCAGTTGTGGCCCCACGTCGGACTGTGGAGCACAGTCCAGATCGCCGGCAGCTTCGGAGGTTCCCATGTGCTATGGTCTCTGTCGCTTCGACAACAACCGGCGGTCTCCTCAGCGGTGTAACACACTCGATATTCCTCAAAGTAATCCATGAACCGACCCCCCGAAACACGATATTGGATGCCATCTGGAATTTGTGGATTGTCGACTGGGGCTATTCAGAGTACTAGCCGGTATTTATGGAGTATACGGGTGTTAGTGCCTCAGTTAGATCGGATTGGTCCCGGGCTCCCACCTGCCACGTCGTGGTGGGGACGTACACTTAGTAACATACTGAGAGCGATTATGGGAATGTGTTGTGTGCCAGCGAACCCTGCGATTCAAGATAGACAAACCCCCATTCCCCGTTGATACTCGATCGTCGATAGGCATGGCTCGTACTATGACTAGCCGGTAACTTTTTCTTCACCCTTCTTCCAGAGGAATAATTCGTTTCCATCATTCGTCCTTATCGCGTAGATCGGTGGGGAAGAGCTAATACTTACCCCAGAACTCTTTTTCCGTCGCTTCGTTGATTCCCACAAAAAGGCGCCCTCGCATGCGATGGTAATCGGCGCCCGCCAAAGCGGCCAGCGATATAGCCGACGGCCAACGACTCCATTTAGCTCTTTGGAGGAGAGCGTTCTCGTTTGAGCGCCGCGGGTCTCGGTTGGGGCTTAGGAGGGAACGAGTGCGAGGAGGAGGAAGTTGACAGCCGAACGGGCGTACCAGACTGGGAATGCTTGGCAGTAATGAGAGAAACTGGCTTCCGTGTCGGTTGCGGTGCCGATTACTGTAGGGATGATGGCAGGTTGGCTGCTCGTGGTAACGGTGATCTTGGGCCATCGCACGTCAGAATTGAGGGGACCAGCCCGAAACTGTTCAAGCAGGTTTCGAAGAGGAATCATCCGAGTTAAACTCAAAGATTGGAACACGGAGAATCGCTTTGCATTTCAAATTGTAATATCAACTATACCATTTATTGACCCGAAATAAATCTTCAGGGGAGGGGATGAAAACTTAAAGGGCGATTTAGACGAGCTTATCTTCGCCCGGGATGAGAGCACCGTGCTCGATGGCGCCACCATGCTGCCTGATGACATTGTTGATGGTGGGGAAGAACCTAGAGCGATGCGGGGTTGAGTCATGTCATTCACAATATCACGGGAAGGGCTTCTGCATGGAAGTACACGCACTTGAAGAGGAGGGTCAAGAAAACGGGGATACCAGGGGGGTTTCTCCAGTCCCTCTGAAGATCAGCAGCAACAGAAAACTGGGGCAAGACGTAAACACCGGCATCCCTCATACGAGCATTGGCGAGGTCAGCAGCGCGGGTATCAAAAGTGCCGGAAGCATCGGCGTTGGCGAAAACAGTGTAACCGGCCTCAAGGAGGGAGAGAGAAACGAACATGGTGCAAACCTATGACGGTTTTCGTGCTGAGAAACACGTATCCAAGGTGCTTACGGGCGGGACGACTTACATCAGTGGTAATACCGCCGACGATTACCTGCCTCTTGCCGGTGACCTTGACGGCAGCGCGGAAATCAGCGTTGTCCCAGGCGTTGATCTCACCACCCCTGCGGATGATGGTAACGTTTGGATACATCTTGGCGATCTCAGGGAGGAGAGGACCGTTGGGGCCTTAAACGCGCGAAGAAATCGTCATTAGGGAGCCTTCCCTCCAAAAAGATGACAGACAAAAAACGCACCTTGATCCGTGCTGGTGGTAATGACAACGGGGAGGTTGTATGTCTTGCCCAAAGTAGCGTGGAGAATAATGTTGTTGTACAAATCCTGAACGTTGTAGTCACGGACGATGCCCATGAGACCGACCTGGTGGTCGATAATGAGCAAAGCGGCATCGTTCTTATCGATCCGCTCAAACTTGTATGCGGTGACTGCGTAGACCAACGTTTCATCAGTCACAGCCCGCAGGAAGTGAAAGCATGGAAAGTTGTAAACCAACCTCGCAAGGCAACGAGGAACAAAGTGGCTAAGAGGGCACGCAGCATTCTTTTCTTTGGAGAGCAGGTAAAAGCGACTTTTGGATCAACTGTGAGAGCTCTGGAGGTTGCGGGAGAGAATCAGAAAGCCGATGGGGATTGTTGGCTAAGGAAAGTCCAGCTTTTATACCACCTCGCCCAGTGAGACTGTATGTGAGCGACTGGGTAGTTACCGCGAGCCAATAGAGACCACACCCCTCGAAGAAAGTCATCGGCCCGACAAGTTTTACAAATGCATTTTACAGCGACAACCGGCGACGTGGCGGCCAGTGTGTCAATTCCAAACCCATTTTTCTCTGCGGTGGCAACACGTGAGGAGCGCGATCGAGCAGAAGTCTTCGAGACAGCCAATGAGCACAGGAGAAGTCAGGGATTAAATGCAAGTTCCGAAAGATGGAGGCAGTGACGAACAGAAATGACGAGGATGGGAGGAGTTGAATAAGGAAGAGAAGTAACCCGTCATTTGGTTTGGAGGCAACGAGGTTGAGGATGTGGGAAAACCACTGATGACCTCATCAACGACTGAATTGGTCAGTTCGACGGTCGCCGAAGTAGGTGGGAGAAACTTATCCGACACTGACAACCAATACAGGTCGACCCTTGGTTGAGCACAGGTCTGGGTATTGGATTTTACGTTTCCGCCGTGGAATCAGTCGCTTGTGACGTGAAGGCTCACCTCATCATATAGGGAAACGCAGTCACCACGGGCAATGAGCTGTTCTCCGTTGGAAGATTGGTGGTTTTGGAGTGAAATTTGAATCGGTTTCTTTCAAGGGCGAGCAGAATCATTCAAGCGATTAAGGCGATAAGGTAGACGGGAACTGTTTTCGTTGGCTAGTGTGTGGTTTCTTCATTCGCTTTATCGCCTGAATACTGATAAAATCTCACGGTCTCTTCAACACGGAAATCCTCCGCTGTTCCCAGTGAGTGTCACCCCAAGGCCTCGGTCGGTATTCTCTAGTGATTTCGATCCCTCCCGCATCTCCCTTCCCCCCTCGTACACTCTACTGAGTGTACAATGAGTGGTCCCACAGCTTTCCGCCAAGTTCATGCGACAAGTGCGATTAAAACCAGGCCCGTTCCCCGGAGAGGAGTCTGCGCTTGACTACTCCGTGCTCCCAAATGATTTCGAGCAGGTCTGAAGTCGGTCACTGACCGTCTAAAAAGCCGGGGACAGAAATCACTGCCGCGATGTCAAATCATGGGAGGTTAAACATGGCGAAGGACGATAAGCCTGTCTCCGGCGAGATTTTACTGGTGCGGCCATTGTACCGGACAAGGGTGAACTGGACCCCAGCGGTGAAGTCACGCCTGTGGCCTTCGACAACGCGTCAACTATTCCACGATCAACCAACCAACGACTCTCCCATCACGGACTCCGTCTGGCGCTGCCTGGACCGAAACCCGCGGCAGACCCTGACAGAATCTCTCCTGTCCTCCTCCCCCTCATCACCGACGGATTTGAAACCATCCACGCAGGCGTTTGCATCACGGAATGCCGCCGGTAATTTTTTAGCCGATATCTGACACCCGCGATCACGTCGTCGAGTCTGGTTTTCGAAGGAGTTTTCTGTGAGCAACTGCTCTGCAAATTTCTTAACCGAACATGAAACTCCCGAAGACGAGGAATACACGGTTTATTATTTATGTAAACGAGAACGTGGACGACTCGCGATTAGTTGTAAGACTGGATATTTTCCTAAACACCGTAGATGGTGGAGCTGGACCTTACTCTGCCGGCGGCCTGGTTGACCGGCCCTCCGCCTATGCTAGCAGCCCCCGAATACTCATTTGTCCGTGTGTGTGTATAAGCTTAGGCTGAAAAAAGAAAGTACGCGGAAATTTGAGTAAGCTAAAAGTTATCATAATGTCCGGGTGTCAGTGTCTCTCCAAGAACGCTCTGCTACACAGAAAACAAGTTGACAAATCTTCAAAGGCCTTACGAAGGGGGGAATGAAGTCTCCAGCATCGTCCTTTGCGTTGTCACTCCTGACTATCAGCCCCTTCCGGCCTGCTCGCAAACGTGTCCAGACGTATGTCATCTAATGTCGAGTTGACAGCGAAACTTATGTCGGTGGTGGTTGGTTCCCCAAAGCTCCATCCTTCTCGCGAATTCCCAGCTTTCCTGAGTGAGAGTAATAACCGTGTGATCATTACCGGGACGTATCTAAAAACGTGGTTCAGACGTGACGATTCCGGAAGCAAAGAGACTTTCAGACGTACACGACGCTTCCCCTGTCGTACCGAGAATAACCTGTAAGTAAGCGCAGTGAATGTGTTCCAGTATCACTCACATGCCGGGGAGCAGTTGGAGTGCAGGCTGTAGAAACCTCAACAAATGTAAAGAGAAGGCAGGGTTACGACGATATCCTCACCGGTGCAAATAGTAGAGTAAACTCGAACACAAGATGAGAGGTGAATATGAGCAGGAAATAGTATGTTGCGTCTTTTGCTACAGTCTTGAACAGACTTGGCATCGGAAACTTGTTATGGGTAGAGCGTAAGACAAGGCAGACGATGAGCAAGAATGCTAGGAGGTCTGTGGGATGGTCAGGAGTGTCTCCTTCAAGACAAAAGGCGAGGGGGGCTCATACCATATGCAAGAGTAACCGTAAGAAGTCCGATTTCTAAAGGTCTATGTCGCACGAAAACGCATACGCTAAAAAGGTCAACCGGGGCCGATCGGTACTGCGCTGAGGCGCCGAAGCGTGTAAGAATAGCAAGCAACATTCGGTCGGAGACTCACATCCTTCCACTGCCACGGAGGTAATCCAATATAGGCCGAAAGCGAACTGGGCTGCTGTTATTACACAAAAGAGTGAGGTGATTTTACGATTCTTGGTTGTGATGGCATAGATCCTATTTCGTTCAGCGATCAGTGCGAAGCCCTTCCATACCGAAAATAACGAACCTCAGCGTCAAAACCATTTGAGCAAGCAACGTAGTTATCACGAAGGTTAAGCCCGGGAGCCACGCAGTCATACTGCATCTAAAATAAGCGTATGTGAAACTTGGCGGTTTGACGGTTTGTCGAACGATGGTCATACAGCTAGGAGTCGTTTCATCAACAAATCCATCACACCAAGTCCTCGATCGACCAGGTCACTTACCCGTTGTGAGATGTTTGGAAGAGAATTCACTGTAGCAGAGTTGGGAAATGTTAGTTTCGGGTGTCAGGAAAAGCTTGTAATCCCACCCACTGGTTAAATCCAAGGCCTGGTATCCTATCGGCAAGTACCTGTTCTATGCTCTCCTTTCAGAGGGAAGGAGGAACTTCGTTGCAAAGGTGGACATACCATAAGGAAAAGCGCAAAGACTATCTCGTGGTCAGCGAACGCAACACCATATTTGATGCTCCCCGCATACCCCACGACTTCCTTCCCTGCCAACCGTAGTTGACCTTTCACAAGGTCGGTAAGCTAAGAGACAAGCGACACCGATGAAGTGGTTCACCTCGTCTGCCAGGGTCAAGAAAAAATCGTAGAAGAAGATGGTGTGGACCGCCACCCCATAATACTGGTTGTAATGCTCAATTCGAGTGGCAAAAATCACGAACGTCGACGCTCACCCCGATTGCGGCCCTAGGGGTTTGGGATCGGGGACGGTTACTCATGTACCGGATAAAACGAAGTGAGCTCACAGATAGTTGCCGGCGTCGACGAGATCCTTCAACGTGTCGGAAGACATAGAAGGTGGGTGACAGAGACTTAGCTCATGCGATGACGCTACGGGGTATCTTCTTAAGAGTTCCGTGCGTTCGGCGTGAATAATCAACCGCTCCGGCACCGGGGCCTTGATCATTTGTTTCGTGTGCCTACTTCGCGGGACGGTGGGAGCAGGGATCTTGATTTTCCCCTGGTCAAGCCCCCACTTGGTGGAAAAACATTGCCTCCGGACGGTAAAAAGTAAAGCAGGTCGATCTCTCATCGAGCGCTGATCTCAGGTCTGATGTTTGTTCAGTCTCTCGCGAAGTGAAGCTCATCGATGTCATCCACTCTCACCACTGGGGGAAAACGTCCACTGCAGTTGGCGCGGCTCGTACCAATGACCCAGTTGGCCCCAGTGGATGTCATCCTCCTTTCTCGCGCTGGCAACCCCCCCCCCCCGATCACTCGTTGGTAGCCATAGCAAGCGGGTTACCGCATATTTGAAGGTTTGTGAGGGGCGAAGAACACTATGGGCGCAAGATCGGATCCCTGGAGAACCTGTTTCCGCCGGGCAGTATCCACAAATTTTCATATGCTCACGAGAGAATGGGCGCATCAGCAGTAAGGTCAGTGTTACTCCGAAGCTTATTTTCGCTAAAGTGGCAGATCTCCTGTGGGCAACGTGCTCAATATTTCAATTTCAGCCCCCCACACGTTTGCAGCTTCCATATACCCAACCTCCATGCACTGACCTAGGACCCCGTGACCGAGCTGGACTCGCAAGCTTCCACTAGGTCGTCTGTAAGACATCTTGAAGTAGACTGCCACAAATTTCCCACGCTACTTGACGTAAATCGAAGCACACCGTTTGCCACGCCTTCCATCCCCAGCGGCAATCCCCCTCTTACCATCTCACTTGACGATGCCAGAGACCTCGACCGAGAAGCTAGCCGAGGATGTCGACAGTGCAATTCGTGAAGCTTACCAGGCCCTTAGGACTGCTCTTCATAGAGTAGAAGACCTCAAGATGACGATCATCCGACAGCAAGACGCCAAGCTGTTTAGGCCGGAGCACGAAGAGATTTATAGGATGTATCTCGATCTCTCCAAGCGATTCCAGGAAACACGTGAGGAGATACGCGATCGCAATCCCTCAGATCAACCGCGACCTCCTACTCCGAGTCCGGTTCCGCGTACACCGGATGAACCCCGTACCGCCGGAGAACTTCCGTTCCAACGGAGTAAAAGTCGGCCATATGTGCTCGTGCCTGTGGGTTTCATTGTCTCGTCTCGTGAAAGGGTACTCTCATCCACCATAGCCGCGAAGCCTAGTTTTCAACACACTTGCGCCACCTCCTAAAGGCAGTGCCGATCGACCGAAACAGGCTGCCACTGCGAAGGCAAGCGAACCCCTCAAAGGCAAACGGAAAGCGGCGGAACCGAAGAATGTCGAGCCCTCTGACTCTGAAAGTGAAAGAGGTACGAATGGCTACTCGAATCGTCACCCATATTAACAGCCACCCAAGACGTAGAAGATTACTTATCCCCTAAGAGGATGAAGACTCACCATGACCGCCAGGAGGTCAACGATGAAGTGCTGGTGATCGAAGATTTTGAACGTGACAGTTCTCCCCTGACGGAACTGAGTTCTCTATCCCCGCCACCTGGAATCCTGGAGACCCCATCATCACGCCCCCCTGACGCCCTTACCACTTCTGTAGGCCAAGAGGCGAACAATCCAGTTTCAGCGCCGACACCAACACCAGTCCACCAGCCGGAGGTAGAACCAGAACCATCGAGTCATCAGGCGCAGGAGCCGGAAGCCGATCTGGAAGAGCAGAGATCGGAGCCCGACACTCCCCATACTGTACTTGAGCCATTACCAGCTCCTGATCCCGAACCGATTCCCGTGCCGACGGGGTCCCTTCCAACCTCCGAATCCCGTGCGGACGACGCCAAGCCACAGATCAAGAAACTCAAATTAAAGGGCAAGAAGAAAGGTGGCCCGGAGTCCCAGTTCAGCATGAATGACAGTCTACGTGACAAGCGGCTCTTGGTGGTAGGACCAGATTTCGAAGTCGACAATGATAAGATCACGCACCAACAAGTTGGCCCGAACTCTCGCGCGACCATGTCGCGAATCTTTGGGGGGAACCCGCAGCGGATGATATCCTACCCTTCACCCGAGAAGAAGCGAGCACACGGATTCACCTCTGGATTGTTGTTCCCGAGCCGTAGTTTTAATCCCCTCCTCCCCACGAAAATGGGGGAACGTGGGTTGTTATTCAGACTCGACCAGAAGTTAGATCAGTGGGTCGACAACGAGGGTGGCTTTGGCCCTTACCATCTGATGATGCACCATACATCCGATGATTACTGGTATTCCGGTGTCTACGAATTTGTGCGGGTTAACCCTGTGACAAAGGACGAGTGGCTGGCTCAATCATCTCAGGTACGTCGCGAGGGTTTAAACCACGCACCACTTGCCTCATACATATCATCGTGGACAGGTAAAGGACAATTGGGTTACCCATGCGCTTAAAACCAAAACCGGAGAACAGACACGCGCAAGAGTTTTCCTTCGTAGAGAGTTGGGCCGAGAACCGACCAAGGCTGAAGTTAAGGTAGCCAAGAAGGACAAGAGCCTCAAGGATCGACTCACCGCGGCTCAGGTTATGCAGGATTTCAACTCCGGGGCGGAGGTACTTCCTCCCTTCATCTCCGTGTCTCTGAAGAATAACGTCTTTGGGTAGAGATTGGTCATCTGGGGCATGAAGTGTATCGGATATAATTATGAGTTCGAGAGATATTTGGCCGACAACCTTGTGGCGGCCAACGCTCACACGAAAGGAAAATGACAGGAGCGAGAGTCAAAAGGTAGTTGGACCCCTCCGACCGCCACCCCTTGTAAAAGAACTTTGTAGGAAACGCAAGACCCGTGGCTGCTAGTAGCCCGTTGTAAATTTTCTTGATTCTGTCCTTGCGCAATTTCAGTTGATTGAATCGACCTACATTCCTCAACGCAGACTCACAAGTTCAGCAAGTGGATTGCGCTGGGCCCCTTGCAAACGGTAATGCCACACCCAGGGCCTCTTGGGATGAGACCAGTACGTCAAAACCTTTGAGTGAGGACACAGGAGAACGGGATGGATTAGATTGAGGAATCCTCTCGCGATTACGTGATCCCGCGGTCGTAGCCGAGGTCTTCCCGATCTTCATTTGGCACGTCTCTGAGCGCGACGGCGACCACCTCGACTGAATAGTTGGCTGAGGCCGG
>Ga0307514_10003564_pt1 | contig 14829 bp, 6 predicted proteins | sample 16_EM_MG_FD_203088 | JGI IMG/M metagenome (GOLD analysis project Ga0307514, IMG submission 203088) | Populus trichocarpa ectomycorrhiza microbial communities from riparian zone in the Pacific Northwest, United States - 16_EM | ecosystem: Host-associated > Plants > Roots > Unclassified | place... | reverse complement strand
TTAACTAAGTCAATTAAACCCATAAAAAGTTTATTTAAGTCCTTGAGCATAATTAATTCTTTTGATTTTAGCCAAATTGACTTTCTAACTTAATTTTGCTTTTGATTAAGCTCTTGATTAAATCAATTAAGCTAATCAATAGCTTAATTAAGTCCCTGAATTTAATTGTTTAGCAAGTCTTCCCCAATCTTCAATATCTTTCTTTAATTTTTGATCCCAAATTCTCATTATTTTCTTCAAAAAGACTATTTATTATTGCAATTGGGCTCCCAACCGGTTTAATTTGGTTTCTCAACCTTCAATTAACTCCTCCTTATCTGTTTTTCATTTTTTTTGGATAAATTTGAAGAATTTAAAATTGGGTTATGACAAAGAGTAAAATAATTTTATAAAAAAATTAAAATAAATTATGATGATTAATTCAAAATTAATAAAATATTGAAAGAAAAAATTTGAGAAGTAGGATTTTAAAAAAGAATAAGGAAAAAAATTAAGGTGCTTCACTGTTCATATGAACAGTGAACCACCGTAATCAATAATTCAAATTCTAGTTCTTTTAGCAAGGAGAAGAATTAACAGTTCGTTAATTGTAGTGATTCTGTCAACAGCCTCAAACCTCTGCTCTCTATTATCGATAATCAGTAGACTCAATGCCTGACTACATATGATAAATTAAGATCTTATGGCTATGGACTCTGCTAGTAAGCATTGGGTGATGTAATTAAGGCCAAAGTTTCATTTGACTAAAGCTGTGGTGATGAATAAATATTTTGAAACCCATTAAATGCTGAAAGATCAGCCATACCTACTGATAGACAAGCCACCCTCCATGACAACTGTGTAGTTCCTAGATGGGGCAAAATAGCTGCCTCTTTCGACTCTCCAATTTAATTGCCGTGGTCGCGGTTGCCTGCCGCCCAAGGTTTTGTAGGCTGTAGCATCTTATTGAAGTCATTTTGAAAAGTTTTAAGTTTTTTCTTTATTATTATTTCATATCACTATATCAATATACATGTCAATCAAAATTAAATTCCTTTCTTATCTAATCACGTTAAATTAAAATTTACTTTGAAAGTATGTTTTCTGGTGTAACATAGACTTAGCTTGACCTAAGAGAACAAAAAAAAATTAAATCGCATTAAAATTGGAACTACTTATTGGATTTTCTTCATGAACTAGAGTTCATCCCCAATCAAGAAAGCAATAAAGAATGACACTGAAAGTCAAGATCGGATGCTTGAACATGCAGTTTTTTCCCAAAATCAAGGGTATTTTTGTACGTATTGTAGTCATCTCCTCATTATAAATTCATGCGTCCAAGGCCAGCATAGGCAACCAAAAAGAACAAAATGAAGAGGTTGAGCTTATTCATGGTATTCCTCCTATGCCTAGCAGCGACTGCAATTGCCCAAAATTGTGGCCGGCAGGCTGGAGGCCAAACCTGCGCTAACAATCTTTGTTGTAGCCAATGGGGTTATTGCGGGACAAGTGACGATCATTGTAATCCTTCCAAGAATTGTCAAAGCAACTGTAGGTCTAGTGGTAGTGGTGGCGGTACTGGTGGCGGTGGTGAAAGTGCTTCAAATGTTAGAGCCACATATCATTATTACAATCCTGACCAAAATGGATGGGACTTGAATGCTGTGAGTGCTTATTGTTCTACATGGGATGCCAATAAGCCTTTGGCATGGCGTCGGAAATACGGCTGGACTGCCTTTTGTGGACCGGTTGGACCCCGTGGACAGGCTTCCTGTGGCAAGTGCTTGAGGGTAAGAGTTAATTAAATAGACACGAAATGCACATATTATATATTGCCCTTTGCTTTATTTGCTATTCATTTTTTTTTTTCAATAGATGTGATTAAGAACAAAGCGCATGATGATTTCCTTAGCAGGAATATTGCTTTTGTTCTGTGATTGATTATTTCACTTGTTTAGCTAGCTAGCATAGATCTTTATATAAATTCATTACACATCGAAACCCTAATTGAATTTCATGTAGGTGACCAATACTGGAACCGGAGCTCAAGTAACTGTGAGGATTGTCGACCAGTGCAGCAATGGAGGTCTAGACTTGGATGCTGGGGTGTTTCGACAAATAGATACTGATGGAAGAGGCAATGCTCAAGGCCACCTTATCGTGAACTACCAGTTTGTGAACTGCGGGGACTGAAGCATGACCCTCTAGTTAATTCTATGGCCAAATCAAATAAAAGGGAATACTTATCTTAATAATCCCAATTATTTTGGATTAACAGAACAATTGGAGAAAGTAAACCCTGTACGTCTTGAAATTAATATCTGAATGAAATATATATATATAATTGCATGACTATTCGCAAATTTGAGTCTCGTCAAGTGGCAATAAGCTTTTGGTTTCGTTGGTGTGCTCTTTTTGGCAGTCCTCCTCCAGTCTCTACGGTGGACAAAGATCAACAACTGTTATCTTTACATGAATTCTAAATTAAAATTCATGATCTTCCTTTGTTTGGATATTGTCTATGATCTTTTCTCTTTAAGGTTGGATTTCAGTTTATTATACACTAAAAAAGGTAACGGAATTGGATAGTTTCAACAATGCACCCTTGTTCTTGTTTTTAAGAGAAGGAATGGAGAAGATTGGTGGAGATTGTCTATGATCCTTTTTATATTATTCAATGTTTAAGGAAGAAAACAACAACAGTCCAACAAAATAAAACTGCTATATAATTATCTTTAAAAACAAATAATTTATAGGTGGTAACTTGTAAGTTATTTCAGTTTATTATACATTAAAATTTTAAAAAAAAACCATCTAGTAGGCGGTAATAAGAGTTTGGAACCAAGAGGTTTTGGTATATCTGTGGTCTCATGTTCAAGTTATATGGTTGCTAATATGATGGCCACTGTAGACTTACATTGTCGTTAACTTCAGGATCCGTGGGATTAGACGATGTGCACGCAAGCTGGCCCGGACACCCATGTTAATAAAAAAAATACAAAACTATATTCTTCAAGAATGTCCGGTTGTAATGAAAGAAAAAGAATTTGTTGAAAAAACAATTGGATACCTCAATTTCTTTAAAAATTCAAAGAGCTCATTGTTGTGAATTGAATTTGACAGGGAGGGAAAATCTTAATTAACTGGTGCTCTTTAAATTTAAGGCTAGATTACTGTTGGCCATTTGATGGTAGTTAAGTCCGTTATTTCTGTAATTACTAGCCTTATACGTGTCAGATAGAGAGGATGTTGCGGAATATTAATTGTACGTAGCTCTTCTCTATATTGCTAGGCTGTAATAGAATTTGACATTCCGCAACATGGATGAATGAAATGAACGCAAGAACCTCTCTCTCTCTCTCTCATTCAAGAACACAAAATTTGAAAAACCCAGTAAAAAAATCGTTAAGAAATGAAATAAATCAAAGCCACGTTTGTTGAAAATCTCCAAATTCAAATTAATAACACAAAACAAGAAAGACCCAAAAAATTAGAGGAAAAAAAAAAGGGGAACGTGAGTATATACCATCTAACAAAACCACTGCCATCTTTAGCACGAACAAGTGCAGCAGCAGCAGCAGCATACCCATCAGTAGACTCAGCGTCTACTCTATTCCTCATCACTTTTTCTTCTTCATGGCGCCAAGTGGTTGGTTTTGGTATGAGAGGGAAATGATTAAATTTAGTCTGAGCGAGAGATTTTCAATATTTTTAGACTAACTTGAACAGTGACCTATATTAAACTTAGTCTTTGAGTGATTAAGGATGTGTTTTTTATACTGGTTTGGTTCATTTGACAATTTTATGTTATTTTTCATGTGATTTAATTTTATAATTTCACGAAAGAAAAAAGAGAAATGGGTGATGAGAATAAAAAAGAGAAGAAAATACAAAAATTAAAGGTCATCAACATTGGACGAGAGATTTTTCAATTGTTTTTTATATTAGAGGAACTAATTAATTAAGTGTGGCAAACTATATTTAATTAAAATAAAATTAACTGAAGTTTGCTATTATATTAGATGATTCAAGGGTAGGTATGAGAATCAAATTCCAAAAAAAAAAAAAAACTATTAGCAACTCAATTTCAAGTTTCAACACCAGGGAGGAGATGTCAAAACGGGTTCTCCTTCAAATTCACATCAAACAATTAAAGACTCTACCTTTACTGCATGTGTTTTTTCTATAGATTCTGTGATATTACAGGTTCAATTCAAAAGACATGGAGATGTAACAGACAAAGGTGAGCGGCAAAACAAGGAAGAAAAGGTAAATAGAACTAAAAGAAGGACTATAAGACACAGTTGTATCAGTATCCAGTTCCTACAAAGAAAAATTTATTGCATAAATATCATATGGGGATGGGATTCATTTAATGCCTCTTTCAATGACTTTTGACTTGGGCAACCTGCATTGAACAGCACGGAGTATGAGCACCTTGGTTAGTTGAATGCCGACATAGGCGAGCGTGGAATTTTATTAGCCATGGCATGACAAATTTACAGTAATGGTTTGGGGAAGATGCTGCCAACTACCATCAGTCAATTAGTATAGGGAGGAAGGTACCCTCATGCATTAACTATGCTCTAAAGTTGAATGTATCTCATCGTTCCACGCTTCATTTCGTCTTTTGATATTTCACACCATACCTCTCTCTCTTTTGATCTCAAAATTTCTTCTTTGATTTCCCAAAAAAAAAAAAAGAATATTGCAGCAGAGCTTCTTCTTACGTTTTCCATGGAGCAGACTTTGAAAAGGCTGAGTTACATAGCTGCTGAAGGGATCAGACTTGCTTGGGGGTTGGAGGGCCAGCTGCGAAAGCTCAACCAGTCCTCGACCATGATCCAAGCTGTGCTCCATGATGCAGCCAGAAGACCAGTAACAGACGAGTCTGTGAAACGTTGGCTGCAGAACCTACAGGATGTAGCTTATGATGCTGAAGATGTTCTAGACGAGTTTGCGTATGAGATTATCCGCAAAAACCAAAAGAAGGGAAAGGTAAGTGACCGCTTTTCACTCCACAACCCTGCTGCGTTCCGTTTGAATATGGGTCAAAAAGTTAAGAAGATCAATGAAGCCCTGGATGAAATCCAGAAAGATGCAGCTAGATTTGGGCTTGGATTGACATCTCTACCTATAGATAGAGCTCAAGAAGTTAGCTGGGATCCAGATCGAGAGACAGATTCCTTCATTGACAGCTCAGAAGTTGTAGGAAGGGAGGATGATGTCTCTAACGTTGTGGAATTACTGACTAGCTTAACCAAACACCAGCATGTCCTTTCGGTTGTCCCTATTGTGGGGATGGCTGGCCTTGGAAAGACTACTGTAGCAAAAAAAGTTTGTGAAGTAGTGAGGGAGAGAAAACATTTTGATGTGACTCTATGGGTTTGTGTTTCTAATTATTTTAGTAAAGTGAAGATTTTAGGAGCAATGTTGCAAATAATTGACAAAACTACCGGTGGGTTGAACAGTCTTGATGCAATTCTTCGAAACCTTAAGAAAGAGCTGGAAAAGAAGTCATTTTTTCTTGTTCTTGATGATGTGTGGAATGAAGACCATGACAAGTGGGATGCTTTGAAGGAGCTACTGTTAAAAATTAACAGAAAGAATGGGAATGCTGTTGTTGTTACAACCCGCAGTAAGAAAGTGGCAGGCATGATGGAGACTACTCTCGGGAGTCAGCACGAGCCAAGGAGACTATCAGATGATCAATGTTGGTTCATTATCAAGCAAAAGGTGAGCAGGGGAGGAGGAACAACAATAGCTTCAGACTTAGAGTCTATTGGAAAAGAGATTGCAAAGAAATGTGGAGGGATTCCATTACTTGCTAAAATTTTGGGAGGAACTCTTCACGGAAAGCAGGCACAGGAGTGGCAGTCAATTCTAAACAGTAGAATTTGGGATTCTCAGGATGCAAATAAAGCTTTGCGCATATTGAGACTCAGTTTTGATCACCTGTCATCGCCAGCAATAAGAAAATGTTTTGCATACTGTTCCATTTTTCCTAAAGATTTTGCAATTGAAAGGGAAGAGCTAATTCAACTTTGGATGGCTGAAGGTTTTCTTGGGCCGTCAAATGGGAGGATGGAAAACATAGGCAACAAGTATTTCAATGACTTGCTTGCAAATTCCTTTTTCCAAGATGTTGAAAGGAATGAGTATGAGATCGTAACAAGATGCAAGATGCATGACCTAGTGCATGATCTTGCATTACAGGTCTCAAAATCTGAAACGTTAACTCTGGAGGCTGAGGAAGCTGTAGATAGTGCATTTCGTGTTCGTCATCTAAATCTCATTTCTTGCGGGGATGTTGAGTCAACATTTTCAGAGGTGGTTGTTGGAAAATTGCATACTATTTTCTCAATGGTTAATGTATTAAATGGGTTTTGGAAATTCAAAAGCTTGAGAACTCTCAAATTGAAAGTGTCTGATATCACTGAGTTACCGGATTCGATTTGCAAGCTGAGACATTTGAGATATCTTGATGTCTCATATACAGATATCAGAGCATTTCCAGAATCCATCACCAAGCTCTACCATTTGGAAATATTAAGATTCACTGATTGCAAGTCCCTAGAAAAGCTTCCCAAGAAAATAAGAAATTTAGTCAGCTTGAGGCATCTTCATTTTGATGATCCAAACCTAGTGCCAGCTGAGGTAAGACTCTTAACACGCCTTCAAACTTTGCCTTTTTTTGTTGTTGGTCCAAATCATATAGTTGAAGAGCTGGGATGTTTGAATGAACTAAGAGGAGTGTTGAAGATATGCAAGGTTGAGCAGGTTAGAGACAAAGAAGAAGCTGAGAAGGCGAAACTGCGTGAAAAAAGAATGACCGAATTGGTATTTGAATGGAGTGGTGAAGGTAACAGTGGTGTTAACAACGAGGATGCGCTGGAAGGCCTACAACCTCACCCAGACATAAGAAGTTTGACAATTAAGGGTTACGGGGGTGAAAATTTCCCATCATGGATGTCTACATTGCTACTTAATAATCTGATGGTGCTAAGATTGAAAGACTGCAACGAGTGCAGACAACTCCCAACACTTGGATGTCTTCCTCGCCTTAAAATCTTAGAGATAACTAGAATGCATAGTGTGAAATGTATGGGTAATGAGTTCTATAATAGCAGTGGCGGTGCAACAGTACTGTTTCCAGCACTAAAAGAATTCAGTTTGTTGGGTTTGGATGGTCTTGAAGAATGGATGGTACCAGGTGGTCAAGTATTTCCTTGTCTTGAAAAGTTGTGGATTAAGCATTGTGGCAAGTTGAAAAGCATTCCGATATGTCATCTTTCATCTCTTGTAGAATTTGAAATTATAGGATGCGATGAACTGAGATATTTATCTGGTGAATTTGAAGGCTTCATGTCACTTCAACTTTTGAGGATAGATAATTGTTCAAAGCTTGCATCCATTCCAAGCGTACAACACTGCACAGCTCTGGTGGAATTGAGTATATGGAACTGCCCTGAGTTGATCTCAATTCCTGGTGATTTCCGAGAATTGAGATACTCTTTGAAGAAATTGAGAGTTTGGGTTTTTAAATTACGATCTCTTCCAAGAGGACTACAATGTTGCGCATCTCTAGAGGAATTGGAAATATATGATTGTGGAAAGCTTATCCATATTAATGATTTGCAAGAATTGTCTTCGCTTCAAAGATTTTCCATTAAAGATTGTGATAAGCTCACCAGTTTTGACTGGCATGGTTTACTACAATTATGTTCTCTTGTTTATTTTGGAATCATTGGGTGTCGGAGTTTGAGTTATTTTCCAGAGGATTGCTTAAGTGGCCTCACCCAGCTGAAAGGATTGAAAATCGGTGGTTTCTCAGAGGAGCTAGAGGGTTTTCCTGCCGGAGTTGTAAACTCAATCCAACACCTGAGCGGATCCCTTGAAAGACTAGAGATAAATGGATGGGATAAACTGAAGAGTGTACCGCATCAACTTCAACACCTCACTTCCCTTCAAAGATTGCAAATAAGTAATTTCAAGGGAGAGGAGTTTGAGGAAGCTTTGCCAGATTGGTTGGCCAACCTTTCTTCTCTTGAATTTCTTGGGATTGAGGATTGCAAGAAGGTGAAGTATCTACCAAGTTCAACAGCCATGCAACGCCTCTCCAAATTAAAGCAATTGTGGATTTATGAAAGTCCACTTCTTTCAGAAAATTGTAGAAGGGAGAATGGTTCTGAGTGGCCCAAGATTTCTCATATCCCAATAATCAATATAATATAGAGGGTTTGCTTTCCCTGTAGATAACCAATGAAGCTTTATTCTTTAATTTAAAACATGATAATTAAAAGAGAGATGATTATTATCCATCCCGCTTGCTTTTTTTCTTCTATTGTAACCTAAATTTGATTCCTAGAATAGGACGACCCTATGAAATTAAATGAATATTGATTATGTAGCAAATACAATTAAACCTAAGACACTTTTTAATTGATACCAAAATTGAAAGGAAAAAAAAGAGGCAAACTTGGCTCTAGTTTATTCATAAATTATAATATTTTAAGTAGTAATTACAAAGTCTATGTCCACTCCTCATCATGCATGCCTTCCTGAATTACTTGAAAATGAGTAGCACTCATACTGCGAATATTGCAGAAACGATGAAGCAATCCCATTTTTCTGAGATTGTTTCTCTACTCGGCTGATATCATTCTGCATTTTGTAGTTTAGTGTTGTTTGTCTTTCCAAAACTAATACCAAGTTGGCTATTTTAACTATCATTTGTGCACTCGGACCTCGAAGACTGAAGGAATGGGTATTTGAAGTTTCTGCAGAATAGTGTTTGTCAAGGCTGGATGGTGGATAAATGTGTGAGATACATAGAGCACAAGGGAATTGAGTTTGACATCTTGCCAAATCCACGAGTATTTGAGCTCAACATGTAACCGAATTCAAGAGTCTTAGGTCTAATATCTTGTCAAACTTGCATATACTTGGTTTCACCGTATAGCTTCAATAGTATTAAATCTGAAAATAAAACTAGACTCATCAATTTTATGTTTGGGTCATCACTTAGCCCCTGCCCTTTTAATCATGGCCTCTTAAGCATATGATTTGTATACAAAATATGTTCATCCATCGGTATACTTGTCAGAAAGTAAAAAAATGGATGGAGCTTCCAGCTTATCTCGAAGATAATATTGCTTAATATGGGCATGCATGGGTGTGGATTTTTATCTGTAAGCAATGCAACTTCTATTATTTTACATTAGATTTTGTTTTTAACATTTAAGAATTCAATTTTTATGAGGTTATATATGTTGATAATGTTTTGGGGCAGAAAGAGAATTTCAAAGCTGAATTTTCTAAATGTAAAATAACCATTGTTCTTGATGGATAGATGGTTATGCTGATGTACTGCAATTTTATGAAGGATCTTGTAATTCTACCTTCATCTTACATAATATGATTAGCTCCCAGTTGTCTTCCTTTATCTCTCTCTATTTTCTCTCTTAAGAATTCAAATATCTGAAATAAGTCGTTGACGCTATGATAAAAAAAATAAAAATGGTTGATTTCACCAAGTCTATTCAAACAGTAATCAGTTGCAGAAGTTTCAAAGTTTTCTATTGAAAGGCTTCTTACGTACAAGTATATATCAAAAGGAAACCTCTGCCTTCTCTTGTCCAACTGGTATCAAGGACCCAAACGAGACAGAGGTTTTGTACTCAGGAAAGCTTTGGTAATAGCTGCTTCTTGTTTCTTACCTCTGCCTGTCCATTGGAATATTGAATCAGACTCAACAAATGATGTTGCGTGGCTTGAGAAGAACAGGGAGCATGCAGAACATCTTCAACTCCATCAGCAAGTTGTCAAAAGAAGTTGAAAAGGGTTAACTTACGGTCATGTGCCAAGCGATGGGAATGTCACTGCCGAAAACCTAGCAAAACAAAAGCATTGATAGGACTATTAGATTGGTAGCTTGGCTTTAATTTTTCCCATGAAGGTTGTTTAATTCTTATGCCAGTAACTTGTTGGTTGTCATGAAATGTGAATCGTAATTGATGAGGCTTGCTAAGTTTGGCATAAAAACACCTTGAGTTTTACATAGGCTGGAAGGTTTTTCTTTTTTTTCTTGACAACGCAAATTCTTGTTGTATAATTGCCAGAGTGCTTAATCATTTATACCCAAAGATACGCGATTACATGTATTGGTATATTTTAGATTGCTCACAACGATCACAACTTGCTGAAAATTGGTCATCATATCAACAGCAGCTGCATTTTGGCTGCAGATACAGTACTTAAATATAGAGCCAGGTAGAGGTTAGGCCCTGGAAGGCAAAACAAGGCTAGACAAAAATTATAGGCTGTTTCCAAGCGCGCCATGCTCATTCTACCACAATCATCGCAACCTAGCAAGTAGCAATTTCATTCATCTTTTCTATTCAGAACTACCAAAATTATTCATCAATTTTAAAAAGATAATAATTTTATGCTTCCTAGCTAGTCATTGTCTGCAAAGCAGAACACATTCTGCTCACACTAAGCTGCAGAGCAAATCAAATAATAGCATTTTAAAATGTATAAATCGAATAGCTAAACTATGAATGTTTTAAATGATATTATTATAGCCAGAGACGTTATAAGAGCTGTTGTTCGTATCAAACATGTACAAAAAGTTATCATTTACACTTTTTATAGCATTTTATGGCTTTTGCTTTTTTTGCTTTTCCTTATCTTCCACTGTAAACTCCTTTTCTGATGCTTCAGAGAGCAATTGCTTCAACTCTTTTATTTGTTCGACAGCGGCAGCTTCATTAATCCTAAGATTTCTTTCACGGGTAATGAAAACCAAAGCATTGTCTTTTTCAGCTAAGGTATCTTTAAGTTGGGAATTTTCAGCCCGGCAATTCCTGCAGCTTTCTTTGCAACATTGGCTTTATTCAGGTCCTGTTGAAGTATATCACGCACCTTCTGAGTCTCTTGCTTAGATATTGTGTTCGTGCTTTCAGCTGTTTAAAGCAATTCAACAAGTTTACTGTTCTGTTCCCATGCACAGGACTTTTCATCTTCAGCTCTTTTGATACAATCCACCAAGCCAGTCTTTCGCATTGTATGCCGGAAGCGATTCTTCAGCCTCTATCCCCAACCTCTCAGCTGTTTTTCTATATCAATCAGGTTGTTTCCTTGCTCCATTCAAAAGAGTCCTATACTTGTCCTCAATGCTATTTAAATTCTCTTGCAAATTTGCTGCCTCCGCTTTGAAGCGCTCCAGCTCTTTCTAGGTTCTGTCTTGTCAACTGAAGTTCAGACTTGAGACTCTCTAATTCTTTTTGCAATGAAATTTTATCCCCAGTCTAAAAGTTTTCACCTTAGTTTGTGATTTAGACTATCAAATTATTGTTCAGCTGTTGTAATTATCATGAATTCTTTCAAACAAAATTAACCCCAGTTCATCTAATTGTGTTTATCCTTCTCAATGATCATTACAAGACACGTGCATTATGATCATTTTTGTCATGAATTTTGCAAATTCATTCAGTTGAGAAAATTTTATAAAAATCTTTCAAGAAGTTATTTTTCATGTATTAGGATCAAGTTATAAATTTTAATGATTGTGTTTATGTGTAAATTCAATCATTCAGATGTAAATTTAGAGAAAAAAATTACTAAACGGAAAAAATTCATTTCTTAGTCAAATGTCAAAACATGTCATCCAAATGCTAATACATCTATGAGTATTGACATATAATGAAATTAGTGTCGGTTAGAACAGTGAAATTAGATTTTTTTTAATTTGGAGAGTTCTAGTTTTTAAGAAGAGGAGTGTTTTTCTTCGAGTTATATTGCATTTAATGATGAAATCTCATGATTTAATATGATAAAGAATGAAATGTAACGTGCATATGAGTCATGATTTAATTTGAAAGATATATTCTTTTTTAAATGCTAAAACTTATTAATATAGACAAATTATTTCTAATTAAATAAGACTTTTAGAAGCATATAATATATTAGTTGAGGTTCGTATCGATGAAAAAATGAGATATATAAGGTTTAAATAGTGTTTAAGAGTTTAAAGATATTTTAATCTCTTTAATTATTTATCACTTATTATTTATCAGTGAAATTTTTTAAATTTGACACTTTAATTTTAATATTTTAGTAATTAATCTCGTTACAACCATCATTCTTCAAATTACACTTTGTGCTTTCGTTGTTGATTTTTTATCTTTGTTTGTAAGCTTTCCACCATCATTATGACATTTTAAAGACTTTTTTTATTTTATTTTTTTCTTTGCTTTTTTTTTTGTAATACTTTTATCCCTTTTGCATTTTCTTCTTTCTTTTTTATTCGGAGAATCTCATTGATTGTTTAAAGAACTTTCAAAACATGTTCTCGGTGTAATGATGATGTTAGTCTCAGTTATTATTCAAAATAAATATTTTAGGTTCAAAGTGGGATGATTAGAGATAAACTTTTATTAATAAAAGTCTTATAAAAGAATAAAATTTTTAAAAAATCAATAAATACTATGTATGAATAAAATTTGAATAAAACTATATATATATAGTACAAATGTGAATAAAAATGAAATTCAAGGCTCCATTAAATTTTATCATGGTTACTAGCATTATAGTTTTTATAAATATATTTATTTTAAATACTTTTTTTCTAATATATGTGAGGAAAATATTAAAGATATAAAAATGAGTAAAAAATTTGTTGTACGTTTTGTCTTAGGTGTCCATTTTAATATCAGTAGAGTTTGTCAAAATATCTAAATCCTTTTCTCTAGAAGGGTAAGAAATAAAATATATATAATCAAGGGTCCACTGCAAAGAAAAATAATAACAAAGGTTGAATCTAATAATTTGTTGAATGTTAATATAATTTTAATTATCTTTTAATTTTAATTTTATGTGTTATTTTTAAAATTTAAAAATATAGACAAAAACATAATTTTTATGAATTGTTTCGTTTAAAGTAGTCTTCTTTTAATATTAGTTGCAATGGTCAAAAGAAACATCGTAAATATGAATCTTTTCTATGGATACAAATAAAATAAAACTAAAAATTGTTTTTAAGATAGATTCAACAAAAAATACTTTAAGCTTGAGTTTAGTATTTTTTTATCCAAAGTATAGCATAGGATCCAAAGAAAATGGACTCGAGCATGATAGTTCAAACCCAACACCTAAAAATAATAGCTCGAGCCTAATTGGATGTATACCCAACATGGGCATGACATATCCAACACTTTTAGTGTCTGATGTGCACCACAATACCGCTATGGGCTCAGGTTTGGGAGTACTTGATGTTTTTTTTATATATTTTTTTATTTTAATCTAATATTTTTTAATGTTTTTATATTATTTTAATATGATGATAGTAATAAAAAGCCAGATCGCTATTAGATTTGGCTTTGCAATCAGACTCAATCAAAGATTTCTCACTTGCTAGTTTTCATTCACGTGTAACTTTCCTACTCATGGCTTAAAATTGACTCGACTTGGAGGTCATAAAAAGAGGTGAGAGGTAATGGATGAGCCACATTTTAGGGCACAATTGTCGGACTTGTAATAGAATAGTTGCGTATCTTGACTCTCTACTCCAATGCCAGTTTTCTTTTGCTACCATCCCCTCCGAAGGCCTTTTGTCCCTGAGAGTTAGTGCACTATCTAGAACGTCAAAATTAAGGAGCGATGAAAAAACCATCGACTCCATTCACGAAGATTTTCATTATTTCATAGGATCGACTCTAGAATTCACCAAGTCAAGGAAGGAAATTGAGGATGCGAATAACAGTCAAAATGGGACATGGAAGTGATCGTGTTATACTTGTCCACAAACAAGGGTATTTGTGTACTTAAAGAAGTGTTCTCCTCATTATAAACTCAGGCGTCCTAGGGCAACTTAGGCAGACAAAACATACCCAAAACAAAATGCAGAGGTTAAGCTTATTCGTTGTATTCCTCCTATGCCTGGTAGCTACTGCCATAGCTCAAAATTGTGGCCGGCAGGCTGGAGGCCAAACCTGCGCTAACAATCTTTGTTGTAGCCAATGGGGTTTTTGTGGGACAAGTGACGATCATTGTAATCCTTCCAAGAATTGTCAAAGCAACTGTAGTCCTGGTACTGGTGCTGGTGAAAGTGCTTCAAATGTTAGAGCCACGTATCATTATTACAATCCTGACCAAAATGGATGGGACTTGAATGCTGTGAGTGCTTATTGTTCTACATGGGATGCCAGTAAGCCTCTGGAATGGCGTAGGAAATATGGTTGGACTGCCTTTTGTGGACCGGTTGGACCCCGTGGACAGGCTTCTTGTGGCAGGTGCTTGAGGGTAAGAGTTAATTACACATGAAATATATTTTGATGTTCTCTGCTTTACTCTTACTCTTTGTTTTTCACTAGTTATGCCCAATAACAATCTGGAAACTCATCACTGCTTTTACAGTTTTAAAGTTTAAAAAAGGTCTCTAAAAAAGAAGATAAATTTGAGTCAAGTCCTTGAATATGGATATGCTCGCCATGGTCTGGGGTAGCTAGCTAATAACTTCTCATGTATGTGCATTAGATGTCAATGTAGAACAAATTACTTTACGTATTAGAATTCCCATGGACATCAACAGACAAATTCAATTAATTAAATATATTTTCACATATATTTATGTAGGTGACAAACACTGGGACTGGAGCACAAGCTACAGTGAGGATTGTTGACCAATGCAGCAATGGAGGTCTAGACTTGGACGCTGGAGTATTCCAGCAAATAGATACTGATGGAAGGGGCAATGCTCAAGGCCACCTTATTGTGAACTACCAATTTGTGGATTGTGGGGACTAGAGCATGGCCCTCTAGTTCTATGATGAAAATAAGAGAAATCCG
>Ga0307514_10003563_pt1 | contig 14830 bp, 17 predicted proteins | sample 16_EM_MG_FD_203088 | JGI IMG/M metagenome (GOLD analysis project Ga0307514, IMG submission 203088) | Populus trichocarpa ectomycorrhiza microbial communities from riparian zone in the Pacific Northwest, United States - 16_EM | ecosystem: Host-associated > Plants > Roots > Unclassified | place... | reverse complement strand
TTGTGTCTATACTAGGAAGGGAGATGAGACGGCTCCACTCCCTTCCTTGGGTCTACGGAACGACATGCAGTGTAAATCGACTCATCATCAATTAAGAGATGGTGTATCATGTAATGGCCCTTCCCAGATCTTTCATCATGGATGCCCCTATACTGGTAGAAATCATGTTGTATGCAAGCTATGGGTATTCGAGCCTCATACAGTACCTATTAGGTAACATATCCCTGTCTTGCGCTAAGTAATAGTCTGGTTACTACGGATAATTGGTGGATTACCTGTTTGGGTAGCAGCATTGTCAGGTCTAGACTGATTTAGGTTAGCCAGACTAACTAAATTATGGTTTGTACTCCACATGTACAGTATGTACCCGGCACGTGTTCCGGAAAGTGATTCAAAAGTAGGCTTGATATCAGAAACCTACATATGTACTTAAATGCCATGCAATGTGCCCTGAAGCATAGCGAAAGGGTTCCAGGGTCTCTGAGATCGGTGGAAAATTACCTGATTAGCGTACAGTAACTGCCAAGATATTTAGTTTATCCATTATACCACTATAGGGATAGATTCCCATAGTACGTGAGTAAGGCATTGACAGCATCACGTGAGAGTGATTTACGGAACTATAAGTATGATGAACAACTATTTATATTTCATCATATCATTCACGCCAAAGCTTAACGTCCATGTAGGAGTTCTTCGTAATCGGCCAGTGAGGTGTTTTGATCTGCTCATCTCATCCTTAAGTGCGGCATCCGGCTTTGTAAAAAATGTTATCTGCGGAAATGCTCGAAAAAATGATAACCCTGTTCTCGTGCCCAGACCGATTTATTTTTTGTGGTAGAAAATCCTTTAGCGACTGGCATCTTGAAAGAGCTACATACACCGCTGAATATGTACGGTAGTCTCCTGCTATCTTGATAGATGACTCAAGGTCTAAGATTATATCATTGAAAGACCTTCCCTGAGACCTGTAATCTGTTATAGCAAATCCTGCACAACACTGTAACCGCCGGCGCCTAACGGGGGTACGTTTCTGTCGATTGGAAGTCATGCTGGGATGGGACTTGTATTCCAGAACTTGAAAGAAATATTGGTTCTGGCAGACTTTGCATTGGTGTAAATTTAGGACCCTGGATTTGGACAAGCAGGCACTTTGGCAGAGAATCAACAATCCATACATTGTGACCTACGGAGTAGACTTTCGCGGATTCATCGATAACCACATCTAGTCCTATAGTCTCCTTGCCATTGACAACACCCAATGAGGTGTATAAATTTTGATTTATGATAATAGGCATGTCCTTTGTGAAAAGGAATAACCTTAGTCCTGGCGAGTCCAAGGGGGTAACCTATGTAAGATTTACAAGGCTATGAGGGGAAGACGTTGTGACTGAATTTGGAGGAAAAATGTATGTGAATATATTCGAAGCTTAGTATACTGAACAGCTAACTAATTGTGCTTCTCGGAGAATCTGGGCTATGGGGGGAAGACGTTGTGACCGAATTTGGAGGGAAAATGTATGTGAATATATTCGAAGCTTAGTATACTGGACAGCTAACTAATTGTGCTTCTCGGAGAATCTGAATGCTCTATCTAAAAAACCAAAAACATTTCGGTGCGATCCAGTCGCTTATATGCCCTTCCTTTTCCTCAGTTTTAACCCTTCCGGGTATCAGTAGTACCTTCAGATTTACCCTTTTTAGTTTGGCTTGTCTTCGGGTAGGTATGTAGTTCCATCAACGTACGGAGCTGCGGTTCATCGGCTGAATACGATTAATGATTCCTTAAAAAATAAAATAAAAAAGTGACTGTAATTTGCAACGCTTCTGCTAACATAAGGGACCTGAAGGTGTATGGGGGTTTCTTCACATGCGCATCAGGTCGAGTATATATCATGGCAAAGATGACCCAGCTTTCACCAGTTCTATATACCCTCACCTCCACGGATATTGGTCCTCAGCCATTGCGCCAGAAAGCCCAAAGGCTATAACATTATTAACAAACGACGTTGCTTGCTGTTAAGTGAAAACTTGGCCGAGGCGGATGCGCTGCCTGATCAATTCCCAGCTGGGCCATATTTGAGACTTTTTTTTTTTTCAGTGCCTTAGGGGGCGCTACTTCAGGTGTAGCATTTACTGCAAGCTGCCGTCTCCATAGACGTACCGGTATACCTACCTAGGGCTAGACTTCCAAAAAAAAATAATTTTACGGCAAGCTAAGGTGCATTATATGTATCATAGAACTTAGCTTCACAACTGTTGGTCATGTGATCTTTTTTATATCGACAATTGCAAATGGAAGAGACGTTTCAGCAAACACAATATTATCCGGCAAGGGCCAAAGGGCAGGGGCATATGTTCCTCAGGTGGAGGAGGTCCTGATGTGAATGTGATGGGGAAGGTCCCTCTAATATTGGCTGGTGTGCAACTCGCACCCCAAAAAGATGCTGAGCAAGTGAGCAAGTAGTCTGGCTAGCAGATCGAATTCTGTTTTGTTTTTTCCCCACTTCCGTCCAAATTGCTCACCGTCAGCATTGTAATTGCCAGTGTGGTTGCCTTCGTAGAGGCATAGTTGAATACTTTACCATGCTGGGGTAAAGTAGTTTCCGACTCCGAACTTCGGAGCGATAACGCATGATGGAAAAAAAGAAACCACAAAAAGCGTCTAATGAACTTCCAGAACAAACTGCGCACCATGCACCCAAATACAGCTTTGCTACTGGCCCCTAATTTCAGGCTGGCCATGCTGCATCAAAGTTGCAGAATATAAAGTATTGGCCCAGCAGATTTACCCCCGTCCATTCGTCTTTGCCATCTCCCCATCCGCGGGCTGTTCATTCTCTCCACTGGCGGCACCAGAACCAGCACCAGAGCCAGCGCCTTCTGCCTCACCGCCAATTGCATTTTCTCTCCCTCTCTGCTGTGCAATCAGCGCCGTAACCCCAGCAATGCCATCATCCACCATAACTTTGGCAATATGAGGATTCATGATATCATTCCTGAAAGCTGGCTGTTTCAGCAGGGAGAGGGCATTGAGCGAGTAGCTCGGGTATGTAAGGAGTTTTGTGTATTCAGGCTGGCGGAAGTACTCAAGATACTCCAGGTAGGCAATGAAGGCAGGATTCTCAAAGTACTGTGACTGGGCGAGATAATTGAGGTAGAGGGGGTTGGCGAGGCATTGCACAAACTGAAACAAGCATAGAGTTAGAGGGGATCGCCAGGACAACCCGGAGGTAATCACTTGCCTCCAACTCCACCTCGAGCCGGGTAAACTGTTCTGCTGGTGGCGGCGGCTGGGCCATAATCTTGGGGACTTGGGTATTACAAGAGAGTATTCCAGCAAACGCGCCTTGGGGCCAGATCTCCGCAAGGGGCCCCTTTCGATACCAGTAGTTGTATCTTGACTGAAGTCGTTAAGCTGCGAAGATTCCAAGCACGGTTGGCCAACCCTACCTAATATGCTTAGCGAGGCGAAATGAAAATGAAATTACGGACCCTGACGACTGCGCAAGAGCCGCCTCTCTGGAGTTGCGGTAGCGCCGGAAAGCTTATTCGTTCGTTTCCCCCTGAACTTTTTTGTTTCGTGATAATTTAATAATACTCGGGGGTTTGGAGTGCAAAAGCTTGAAATTTCACAGTTTTTAGTTTCTTCTACTTAGTCAATACCTTTCCTTTCCGTCATTAACGAGGCCTTGAGGCCACGACTACACTCCTTTCGATACCTATTTCCACTAAATTGAAACACACCACCTGGGTCTGGATTCATAGCTATCTTGCTACCTGCTCGGCTTACAACTTTCGCTCTCAAATCCGGCCTTACTGGACTCACTTCAGTGCTCCAATCAACCCACACGAGACAGCAGCGAAGTCGAGACACAGGGACATATCACGAGTAATTGTTGCGACGTGCGACAGCCAGGAATCTCCTAGTGCTGTCCAATCGCTGCCACACTGCTACCTACTTGCTACAGGCCAACTCAACTCGACCGAGTACTTCACGAATCCGTCACTCACATATACAATTTCTCACCCACATACATTGCTACAAGGTACCAAGTACATACTAGTATTTGTGCCTTGCTGGTTTACGCTTGTCTATGGGTGCAACAATTTTGGCGTGCAGCAAGTCATTGTGACCACCGCAACGCAAACTCACTACTCTCCAGCTGATCACCCGCATCCGAATATCGAAAGTCAACGATTGCAGCCCCACCACCCCTCTCGCCCAACAAGCCTCAGCTTGGGCAAGGTGAAGGTCAACCTATTCCCTGAACAGTTGAACACACTTATTTCTCCCTGGGCAAGCAAACATCTGCCAATCCTCGCTCGCAGCAATTAGCAATCCACGGGACGCACATCAATCATTTACGTAGGAGTGTCGAAAGCAAGCGATCAAGTAGCGCACGAAGAAGGTACTGCACGCATACCTGCCGGCCAGTACATAGAAATAAGCTACTGTCACTTCGGGTAAACAAATATGCACACTTTCGGTAAGTTAGTTGATATATTCCCTCCCCTCCCCCCGCTCGCCCAGATCTTCTGCCCTGCTCTATTTGTTTTTTGTGGGATGCAGCAATGGTTCAACCAAGGGTGAAGGGATTGTCTATTCCTCTACCTACCATCTATGACTTCTCTTCACCTGTCGAGGTACCTTCGCCCCCAATATCAGGTTCATCCTCTGGAACGAGCACTCCTACTTCCACTGCCACATCACCAACTAGCTCCTTCAAGCCTTCCATTGCCGATAGTAGCCCTGAGGGCTCGATACGTATAATAAAGAGGAGAGTGCTAACGTTTCCCTATGGTTTGGATTACGTATTAGTTCCCAAAAGCCGAAAGGTTGGTACCCTCTTGTATTCAGTAAATGTACTTATTGACTGACTGGTTACCAAACTGCAGCCCCGATTCGACCTCACACTGCAAGTATGCAAATCGAGATTTTATTTTATTTTTCTGCTGCAAGACCGCAAATCCTAACTGACGTACAGATACATGATTTGAACAATGTTCCACTGGTTTCCGGAGCTGCTTACGTCAAATGGCACCTCCACAACTCAACCAAAGGGGATGCAAGAGGCCGCACGGACAAGGCACCGATAAAAGAACACAAGGTCAACTGGAGATATGAAAGAGCGGTCTCAAATATCAGGATGACAGTAGATAGGAACGGAATGCTTAATGAGCAGCTGGTTATGTTTGAGATCAACCAGGAATATTCTGGACGGGAGAGGATCATGCTTGGGACCGTTACCTTAAATCTAGCCGAGTATGCAGGCGTGGTGAAAGAGACGAGGAGATATCTTATGCAAGATAGCAAGATCAACTCGACCTTGAAGGTTGGACTCGAGCTATGGTAGTTTGTTCTATATTGCAGTGCTGACTTGGGTACATGCAGATTACAATCGCCATGACACAAGTGTCTGGAGACAAAAATTTCTACACACCTCCACTCCGTGGGGCACAGGTTTTTGGTGGTATTGCTGGCATAATCTCAAACGGGGATCAGCAGCCATCACAAAAGACTCAGAAAAAAGATCTCGATATCATGACTCTAGCCTCTCGCTCTCGGGAGGTGGGAGCAAAACAGGATATGTACCGTGGTACCCTTGCCGCTAGTTGGCACCTACAAGCTGGAGAGCTCAACGCAGAGGAATGCATCGAGGATATTTTTGCTGGTGGTGATGGATGGGTATCAAACGGAATCCATCTCAGCCCAAACTCAGACTCGACGTCAAACAGCTTCAAATTGGCCTCGGGTGCATCATCTATAGCAAGCAGCCGAGTGGGATGGTGGTCTCCACAGCGAATGTCAACCGCAAGTGGCGATTCAGTACAGCTACCTACAGCCCCCCACCGGACAAATAATCAGACAGACAGGGCTAGCATAGCGTCCAGTAAAGCATCCAGCAAAGCATCCAGCAAAGCGTCCAGCAAGTTGGGTTTGTCTGAGGGTGGTAGCGATTCGGATTCTCAGAGTGCAGAGACTGGGGGTGGTGGGGCCTCAATTGGGGAAAGGAGAAGAATAATGCGAAATAATACCCGCGATGCAGATGTAAAGTCTTTGGCTGGAAGCGAGAGGAGAAAGCCGTTCGTGTCCTGGGGCCTCGAGACTGGTTTGGAGGCTTTGGCCATAATGAGTAATCCAGGGTATACGGGACTACCAAGGATTGGAAGGAAGTTCTCGGATGGAAGCATAGTGAAAATCCCAAATCACGCTGAACTTAATGGAAGGGGGGAGGTGGACGAGGTAGCAGTAAGGGAGGACCTGAAGAGCTGGGGTAAAGTACGGTGAGCAACTGTGGAGTTAGGTGACGTAAGCCGCAGAGATAAGGAGGGACTGGTCAGGTCGCCCTTTTCTGAATTCGATTACATGCACACAAACAGCTCAGGTTCCTTGCCTGGGCTATATATATCAGCAAACACATTTCTGAAGCCCAAGCGCATGGCTCTCGGGGGACATTGGTACCGGGTTTCTTTGACGGCTCAGATTAAGCGGCTATTTGATACCCATTTCGTTTGTTTAACTTCCGTGTCCATCATACTGGTGTTGATTACATATTCTTTGCTTTGCTTTTCCTTTCATTGTATTTCATATTTTCAGGGTCTCTTTTGTATTTTCTGTGTATTTTGTGTCAATCGGGTGAAAAAATTATTTGTTTTGTTGCCTCACAGCGTTACCTCGTTTTTCCCTATATTTTCTCCTTACTGTACCATATGCTTGGTTGAGGTTTTGCATAGATGGCGGGGGCTGACGGAAAATATTCTAGAGGAAAGATAGGCTGAGAATAATGTTAGTACTGTATGGTGAGGTTCTTTACGGAGGAAAAGTCTTTTCCACCTGCCTATTTGGGAATAACAGATATGCAATTCATATGCATGCATATCCGATGTTAGGCCTTGAAAATGCGATTGAACTAACATGCAATACTCCATACAAGCTGCCACAGCGAGGTTTGCCGGTTTTGCCATCGAGGTTTGGGGCATTTGATGTTGGTGAAGGTCCTTAGTCTAGTTGGTTTGGTTGTTGATCATGGTGAATACGGAAGTGGGAGCGATCATTAACAGAAAAGGGCGGGGTCATAGCGCTGCCACGACGTAAAATAAATACCCCTGGGTGCCCACCACATCTCACGTCTTCTCCATCCCTCCTCATGCCGCCTGCTCATTCCAGCTGCTCGTTCTACCTTCTCGTTCTGTCTGTTTGTTGAGAACCCCCCTCTTGCAATGCCCTCCAAGAAGCTATCTCGCCGTGCCCCCCCATCCGCCGTGGCCCCCACCCTTCACACCTCCGGCACCTCCAGCAACCCACCGAGGTATGACTCAGATTCATACTCCATACGGCTATCAAGAGCTTGTTCGCAACCAGCAGTGGGCCAAAGCAAATACGGTTCAGATTTCCTCTACTATATCCAGTATTATCACCCAGAGCAACCATCGAGAATTTCGCACAGACCTGTGGTTTCGGACTTGTGATTGTGGCCATTTCAAAAAAAAAAGGAATTCCCATGGTGTTCAAACTAACCTCCATGAGGCCCTCCAGTTATATCCAGGTCAAGACCCGATGTCTATTCCCGCTGCCCCCCGCTGTCCCCACTGCCGCCGGAACCCCCGCCACAACGTCCAACCCCGCAACCCAACCCCCAGCCGTCGCTGCACCCCCCACAAATATCACAATCGCAGATAACGCAGCTGCCGTCACTGGAACCATCGTTATAACCAGTCTCGACATTGCGTATATCACATCCTGGTCACTATATGCATGTGTTCAATGCCAGCGAGGCATCAAGCCTTTGGAAATAGCAACCCACATGCATAAACACCATGGTGTTCAAACTAACGCGGACTGGAAAGATAGCCTCCATGAGGCCCTCCGGTTATATCCAGGTCAAGACCCGATGTCTATTGAGGTAAGTTGATACCCATATCAGGCCTTAGTGGGCATGAACTAAACTTGGCATGTGCCACAGCTACCGACACAGGTGAAAAAAAAAACATGCCTTACAAGCCCGGATCAGCTCACATCCACAGCCTCGAGATTATATGTCCTCCTACTTCACTACACATGCCTGGCAACTTCTCCAACTTGGTGGTATGCAAAGAAGTTGGAACGAAAGAAGAACTGACCCATCTGGGCTCCTCCGAACCCATCACGGGAGGAGGCAACACGGTACATACATATCAACGAAATCTTAAGGCAGTTTCACTGGAACGGATTAAAGCAAGTACTATCAGTGGAGTGATGGCTGGATCAATTGTGGACCCCAAACCTAAGCGCAAAGCAATGAGACCCCAAACCTAAGCGCAAAGCAATGAGTCGCCCCAAAGTTAAGCGAATGGTTGCGGGAGAGTCAAAAAGACGGATTGCAAAAGCACAGGCTGTATATACTCAATAATTCTGAGGTAGCACCAGTATGAGGTAGTGGCAGTCAATCATGTAGCTATTGTGGGGAGTATGGACATAACCAAAGGAAGTGCGGGAAACAGGAAGTTGTATGATAGTGAACAGGAAAATTGTTAGAATGAGTAATCCTAAGACATGGGATAATGTGGGGTATTTGGGATATCGTGGGATACCATGTGTGATACAACATGAGATACGTACGATACGTGGCATAGGTGATCTCGTTCCCAGACTCTTAGGTTGTCGCGCGCGATAGGATTGGAGGCTCTGTGAAGGAGTAAATATACCGAGCTGATTTCCGACTATGTTATGTTTTTTGTATTCTCTAGTCTTTAGTCTTTGAATGAATTCTCTCCCCCACTGCAACATCAAGTGAAGACGCATTTGAATCAGTGTGCTGCGAACAGTACAACTATCTTCGCTGATAATATACGCTGCGAACAGCAGTTCGCCGTGCCGGCTCACGAAGGTGGCGACCAAAGGTCTGCCAAGCGTCTGGAGCGAGACTGATCGAAAATATATTTAAGGAAACAGCCATGTGAGGGAACCTGAGCCAGAAGGGCCTATGTGAGTGAAAAGAGCCTATAATAGTGAACCTGAGGTGTACGAGCCAATATGAGCAAAAAGAGCCCATGTGAGCGAACCTGAGCCGTGAGAGCCTATGTGAGTGAGCCCAAGCTGAAGGAGCCTTTATGAGCGACCCTGAGCCGGAAGAGCCTATGTCAGCGAACCTGACCGGAAGAGCCAATGAGCTATGTGAGCGAACCTGAGCTGGAAGAGCCTATATGAGTGAAAAGAGCCTACCTGAGCCAGGAGAGCCTACGTGAGTGACCCCGAGCCGGAAGAGCCTACCTGAGCCGGAGGAGCCTACCTGAGCCGGAAGAGCCTACCTGAGCCGGAAGAGCCTACCTGAGTTGGAAGAGCCTACCTGAGCTGGAAGAGCCTATATGAGCAAATCTGAGCTGGGAGCTGGCCGTAGAGCTGGTATTTTCGCTGGCAGTAGAGCTGGTAATAAAGCTGGCAGTAGAGCTGGTATTTTCGCTGTCGGGAGAGCTGATATTTTCACTGTCGCTATTTTCGCTATCAGTAAAGCTGGCAATAAAGCTAGCAGTAGAGCTGGTCGTAGAGCGGTATTTTCGCTGCCAGTAGAGCTGGTCATAGAGCTGGTATTTTCGCTGCCAGTAGAGCTGGTATTTTGCTGGCATATGCTGGGATAGAGGGATGTCACTGGTATATATAGAGGGATGTCAGGCTGGTATCGTGGTATATATATATGGCATGGTATAGGAACCCGTGTCGGAGTATTACGGAGAAGCCGAGTCGAGTTGGCAATACTTGTTAGCTACTCTGCATAACAAAGGGGGTTTTTGCATATAGTTACACCAAGTGATGTGGTAGTATAAAGAGCACATTTTCAGTGATGATTCTGAACAGTCCGTGTTATTCCAGTGGCAGTTCAATCCTTTTCTCCACACTCCCGGAACGTCTTCCACGATGGCGCAACTGGGGAGACTAGGGTTCCTCGGAATAGCAGTCATCTTCCACTTAATCTACATATACTCGATCTTCGACATCTATTTTGTTTCCCCTATTGTCCATGGTATGAGACCATATGGGGTCAATGCCCCAGCGCCCGCGAAACGGTTATTCTTGATTGTTGGTTCGTAGTTTTAGCAGCAATGCAAGCAATCACCCTGCGGCTGGAAGAGATCTTGACAGTTAACAATGTCATTGCAGGTGATGGATTGCGAGCAGATAAATGTTTCCAATCACATCCTGACCCATTTTCAACGTTGGAGAAGCCACCCGTGGTTCATCTTGCACCTTTTATTCGCTCGAAGGTCCTTGAGGAAGGGACATTTGGGGTGAGCCATACCCGAGTGCCCACAGAATCTAGACCAGGGCATGTTGCTCTAATTGCTGGATTGTACGAAGATGTAAGTGCTGTGACAACCGGGTGGAAGCACAATCCGGTAAACTTCGATTCTCTGTTCAACGAGAGCAGGCATACATGGAGTTGGGGAAGCCCGGACATTTTACCTATGTTTAAGGAAGGAGCAAGTGATCAGAGCAGGGTGGATGCATATACTTATGGGCATGAGGCGGAGGACTTCACCCAGGACGCCACTTTGCTAGACGCCTGGGTCTTTGACAGGGTTGCATCTTTCTTCGAGGATGCTCGGCGGAATGAAACCCTGGCAGCGATGCTGAGACAGGATAAGCTTGTTTTCTTCCTTCATCTTTTGGGCTTGGACACCACCGGGCACTCATACAGGCCATACTCCAAAGAATACCTCCGGAATATCAGAATTGTTGACCACGGTGTTTCACGTATCTCTCAAATAGTGAACGACTTCTACGGAAATGATGGAAAGACGTCCTGGATTTTCACCGCTGATCATGGAATGAGTGATTGGGGATCACATGGTGATGGACATCCTGATAACACCCGTACCCCACTTGTTGCTTGGGGTGCTGGCATCCGCAAACCTGTGAAAGCTGAGAAAGGAACAAAGATGTCAGGTCATGAGGACGGTTTTGCAAGCAGCTGGGACTTGGAACATGTCCGTAGGGTAGATGTATCACAAGCAGATATAGCTGCCCTGATGTCCTATTTGGTTGGAACAGATTTTCCGGTCAATTCCGTAGGGGAATTACCCCTGGAATACATTGACGCAAGTGATGAAGTGAAAGCGGAGGCAATATTCACTAATGCAAGGCAAATATTAGAACAATACAAGGTTAAAGAAGGTAAACTGGCTTTTTATCTTTATGTTCATACTTCCTGCCTAATTCGTGCGTAAGCTCACTAGAACAGATAAAAAGAAGGCCACAGGGATTCGTTTCAAGCCCTATCCACCACTGGGAGAGGGATTAACATCCCTAGAATCAAGAACTGCCGTTATTCAGGCCCTTGTTGATGAAGGATCCCACCAGGCTGCTATTGAGAAATCACTAGAATTGATAAGGATTGGTCTGGAAGGCTTGAGGTATCTTCAAACGTAGGTCCCCGAATATATGCATGCCTGGGTCTTCATTAGTTAACCCCTGTGGGCAAACCAGGTACGATTGGCTATTTCTCAGGACCCTGGTTACTGCTGGCTATCTCGGATGGATAGCTTTTGCTCTAACTACCGTCATTAGCAATCACGTGGTTCCCGGCAAAGCCGTAAAGGCCAAATACTTTCCGACTATTTTGTTCTCCAGCACCATTGCCGTAGCGTTGGTATCCATCATATTCTTGCAACAGTCGTCATGGAGATACTACCTTTACGCTTTCTTCCCTGTGTACTTCTGGCAGGAGGTTTTTGTGAAGAAAGATGCGCTTATGGAGGGAGGGAAGATATTGTTTGCACACATCAATAACCCAACAGCTTATGCAAGTCTTGCCACCAACACAGCTGGATATATAGCCGCTTTGGAAGCAATAGTAAGGAGCGTTCAATGTTTGGGTGATGTTACTATCTAACGTACAGTTTGGCATATTTAGGTTCTGGGCTACTTCCACCGAGAGGTATTTACAGTGTGTTTCATATTCGCAGCCTTTTGGCCACTGTCCTATGGAGTCACTTTTATCTGCCGACACAAGGGTACAATTGCCCTGTGGTTGCTGAGTTGTGGCATTATGAGTACATTTACTCTTTTACCCGTGGTCAAAACCGAAGACGAAAGATTGGTGTATGTATTCCCTTGAATCTTCCCCAGCTGGGATAACCAGCTTTACACTCATTGTTTGGTCGCTGAATCACCCCAGGCTTCTCGGCGGAACCCTAATGATTGCTTTGGGAATTGCATACATGGCCTTCGGTAACACAATAGTTGACCCATACTCAAAACCCATAACCGTGGATAAACAGGATTGGGTGTCGAAGACCATTTTGGCAATACAGGTCAGTCTATATTATATTACCTCACGTTAACTTCCCTCACTGATAGCCTATTAGATTGGATTGACCACATTGTCTATGATTGTTACCCAATCGAGCATGCGGTCATTACAGGCCAAACAAGGGCTTTCTCTGGGTAACCAGGTGGTAGGCTGGAGTCTCCTAAGTAAGACACCATACATCCCCCAGAGAAACCTCGTTCGGAGAGAAGTGGAATGCTAACCTGAAACCACCATAGTTCTGTCACTGACCGTGCCATTTCTGCATGGTTTGCTCCGGCCCAACACGCACTATGTGCATCGCCTCGTAGTAGTCTTCCTCACTTTTTCCCCCACCTTCGTCATTTTGACGATTTCCTATGAGGGGTTATTCTATGTCGTCTTTTGCATCACATTGGTCATCTGGGTAAGGATTGAAAACCTAGTCTTCAAATCCTCAGCGTCCACGCAACATTCCACAAAGAATTCTTCCTCCGAGAAGGCATCCCCCGATGGAGCCTCAATCCCAAGAAAGCAGGTCGAAGGGCGGGTTTTCCGGCCTCTGAACCTAGCTGACACCCGTGTCGCCCTTTTTTTCTTCTTCCTCATCCAAGTCGCCTTCTTTGGAACTGGCAACATTGCCTCAATATCTTCCTTCTCACTCGATTCGGTCTATCGCCTCATTCCTATATTCTCCCCATTCGCTATGGGTGCCCTACTCATGTTCAAAATCCTCATCCCGTTTGCCATCATCTCCGTAAATCTAGGAATATTAAACAAACGACTTGGGCCCTTGGCCCCAAGTAGTCTGTTCATGATAGTGATTGCGTGTAGTGATGTACTGACATTGAACTTCTTCTGGCTGGTGCGGGATGAAGGAAGCTGGTTAGATATTGGGACGAGCATCAGCCACTATTGTATTGGAGCGGGCCTGGGCGTGTTCGTGAGCGCATTAGAAGTGGTCAGCGAAGTCTTTGTGGGGGGGGTGAGGGTTGAGGAGGAGGAGGCGAGGGAGGTAGGGGCTGTGGTGCTCGGGAGGAATGTGAAGAACGAATCTGTGAAGAGCCGAAAATTGCCTGCTGAGGGGGGGAGATAACCGCTGCAGCTTAGGATAACGGTACTTTCTTTACTTCAACTGTTGAGCTAGTGTAAGGCGAGGGGTTATCTGCTAATTTACCTAGAAGCGGTTTGGGGTATTGTCGGAAAAGGGTATATACCATATGTAGATTGGTAATCTTATAATGTATTCTGGTAGTCCAAATGGCACATTGTATCTAGCCTGGCGGGCACCGGCCTCTCGTAGAGACCATTGTATCACAAGTTTCCTGTCGAGTTAGAGAGCAGGCTGGGAATGCAGTTATAGAAGTTTCAGAGGCTGTTGACTCAAGAAATTGGCAGATATGCTGGAAATTACCGGAAAATTTCTTTTTTGAGTCCATACATCCGTGGAGCCTTAGGCTCCAATGTAAGTGCTTGCATATATCAACCCCAATATGACTCTATAGTCATACCATACCATGTATACCAATGCTGATATGGATGGTAAATTGAGGTGCTGGCATCGTGTAGTCATAACTTTTTTTCTTTTTGAAGTCTATACTAGTACATCGAGGATGCATATGCCAAGAACCATACCTGACATCTGCAGACCTTCCCAAATAGGAAGCCTTATTTTAGCGTAGGTAGATGAGAGGCTGGGACTGAGAAAATACGGTATCAGGTTACAAACTATTGGGGGAAGTGCAGCGGTGGTGGCTGAACATTACAGATAAGTCCAGTACCTAAATCAGGCAGCATCTTTAAATCAACTGTGCTACTACTGTACTGCCTCATTCTGAAGTATGAGAAGCAGGTATTGGTACCAGATGCAATTTAGCCCCTTTTCTAGACTAGGTATCGAGAGGAGGAGGAGGGGCGGAGAGCAAGCATACAAGAGCGATAGGTATATCGATATGGTGGGTGCATCCAGGCACCTTTGTTTGACCTGCGCCCCTCCCTCCCTCATCAGATACCGTATGGTGGTGATCCGGGCCCGCTTAACTCATGAAAATACTCAGACCAATACATCCAACCACCATACCACCATGACTTATTAATAGTGCGATATGGTGGTGGTATATAGTGACGCCATTATTCATAAAAATCAACATAGGTGTCGTGCATTTCAATGTCTACAGTAGAGGGGGAAGGGAGAGAAGGGAATATACAAGAAACCTGTTTTACATTTTACTCCTCCGTGACAGAGTGGGAGACAAGAAGCCACAAGAAAAAACTTCATAAAAAATTTGCAAGTGCTGATAAGTAAGTAGTCAAAATTTTGCTCACGGATGAGGGATTGGAGGAATACCTCTCCTTAGGGTGATTAGATTGGTTCTCCTAGCATGTACTACCTAGTACTCTACACCACTCCTTGTAGACTAGATTGCCTGACCTTTTTGCTCATGTGTGTATATTTTAGTGAGTTCACCTCCATCTCCGAGTACAAGGACGAGTGTCACGTACCTATATACAGGACAGAATGGTGGGCTTTTTTTTTTTTTTTTTTTTATTTAACAATTAAAAGT
>Ga0307514_10003562_pt1 | contig 14831 bp, 12 predicted proteins | sample 16_EM_MG_FD_203088 | JGI IMG/M metagenome (GOLD analysis project Ga0307514, IMG submission 203088) | Populus trichocarpa ectomycorrhiza microbial communities from riparian zone in the Pacific Northwest, United States - 16_EM | ecosystem: Host-associated > Plants > Roots > Unclassified | place... | reverse complement strand
CTGGGGCCTGAATGCCGCGTTCGCGCGCTACCTGGGCCTGAACCTGAAGAAGCTCTCGCCCGCGGCGCGGCTGCGCTTCAACCAGCGCACCGCGCTGTTCCACGCCGAGTCGGAAGAAGGCAAGGTGTTCGAGATCGACTTCGAAGGCAGTGCCGCGCGCCTGACCACGCCGTCTTCGGGCGCCGACGGCCGCATGAACATGCGCGTCGTCATCGATGCCCCCCGCACGCCGCCTTCCGGCGAGTGGCTGAAGTTCCATGCCGTGACCGGACCCGGCGAACTGCTGCATCGCTTCAGGGGCGAGGCATTGATCGTCCCCGCGCAGGGCCTGTCGATCATTTCGGACATCGACGACACCATCAAGCGCACGCAGGTGCGCGACCGGCGCGAGATGCTGCTGAACACGTTTGCACGGCGCTTCGAACCGGCACCCGGCATGGCGGCGTACTACCGGGCGCTGGCAAAGGCACCCGACACGCGCTTCCACTATCTCTCGGCCAGCCCGATTCAGCTGTACCCCGCGCTCGCCGATTTTCTTCGCGATGCGGACTTTCCCGCGGGCAGCATGCACCTGCGCGAGAGCACGACCTGGCGCACGCTCATTCCCGGCGAGCAGGATTCGCGCACGCACAAGCTCGGCGTGATCGAGCGCCTGCTGGCCGACTTTCCGCAGCGCCGGTTCATGCTGGTGGGCGATTCGGGCGAAAGCGACCCCGAGATCTACGGGCAGGTCGTTCGCGCCCATCCCGGCCGCATCGAGAGCATCGCGATACGCGACGTGACCGGCGAGGACAGCCGCGCCGAGCGCTATGCGGCTGCCTTCGAAGGCGTGGCCCCTGCCCTCTGGCAGATTCTTTCCTCCGAACGGGCCCCGGCACCGATCCAGTTGGCAAGGTGAGCACCCGCCGCCGAAACACTATCGGCACCTTCGTTTCCGGCGTTGGCGACAAAAGAACACTTAGGTACACATCGGAAAGTCGTGTGCATCGCAGGGATTAGGCAGAACTGTGATTTTTTCCGCAGAATGCACGTTCCACCATCCAGACAAGGAGAGGGCCCATGTCCATGGAGTTTCTTCGAGTCATCGCCGAGCAGAAGTTGCCATACGTCGTCCACACGCCAGCCGACATCGACAGGCTGCGCGTGCTGCGTGCGGCCGAACTGGTGACCGCTTTCATTCCGCCGTCCAGCCACGCGCCGGACGACCGGGCGATACGCCATCTCGCCCAGGTGGAATCGATCACCGCCAAAGGCAAGCTGGCGCTGAACAAAGCCACCTCGGCCTTCATCGAACTCTGAGCTTCGAAGCAGCAGATGCGCCGGCGAGCCCCGCGATTCGCGTGGAGTGCAGCTAGCGCTTGCGCGTGCGCGCCCCGGCTTCGAACCCCATCAGCTTCATCGCGGCACCCGGACTTTTCGCGGCCTTCGCATAGCCGGCCCACGGATCGTTGCCGCGGTCGAGCCGGGCATGGATGTTTCGCAGGGTCCATTGCGCGCCGCTCGTGAGCGCTGGCACCTCCTGCCATTCCACCGGCACCGACACGCCCATGCCGGGCCGCGCCCGCGCCGACCAGGCGCAGATGGTGGTCGCGCCGAAGCCGTTGCGCAGGTAGTCGATGAAGATGCGGCCCACGCGGTTGCCCGGCCCGCTCTTGGCGACGAACATCTGCGGCAGGGTCCGCGCCATGTGCCGCACGATGGCCTGCGAGAAATCCTTGATGGTGTCCCAGTCGTACTGCCGCTTGAGCGGCACCACCACGTGCAGCCCCTTGCCGCCGCTGGTCTTGCAGAACGACGGCAAGTCCAGTTCGTCGAGCACCACGCGCATCAGCTGTGCCGCCTGCAGCACCATGGGCCAGCCGACACCCTCCCCGGGGTCGAGGTCGAAGGTCATGCGGTCGGGCTTGCCGATGAGCGTCTTCACGGCGTTCCAGGTATGGAACTCGATGACGTTCATCTGCGCCGCGCTCAGCAGCCCGAGCGGGCCCGCCACCTCGATCAGCTCGGGGTGCTCCGGCCACAGCGCCGCATCGAGCTGCCGCACGCCGGCCATCTGCCCCAGTTCGAGATGCTTCTGGAAGAAGAGCTGACCCTTGATGCCCTGCGGCGCACGCACGAACGACACGGGCCGGCCCTTCAGGTGCGCCATCATCAGCGGCGCGACCAGGCCATAGAAGCGCACCACCTCCACCTTGGTGATGCCCGTCGACGGATCGACCACGCGGTCGGCATGCGAGACCTTGAAGTTGGCGGGCATGGTGGCGGCAGGTTCGGGCTCGGGTTCGCGGTCGGCGCCCGTCTGGTGCACCGGCTTCTCGCGGACGATGGCCTTGGCTGGCTTGTCGGAGCGCACGGCGTGAAACACCGGGTGCCGCACATGGCCGTCCTTCGTCCATTCGGAAAAAGTGACTTCGGCCAGCAGCACCGGCTTGACCCAGTGCGCGCGGCGGTCGTTCTCGGTCGGGTTCTTGAACGGCCGCTTGTCGATGCCGAGCGGCGTCAGCCTGTCGAGCATGTCGGCGAGCGTTCGGCCGTTGAAGCCCGCGCCCACCGCACCCGCGTAGACAAGGTCGCCCTTGTCGTCGTGCACGCCGATCAGCAGGGCGCCGATGCCCACCCGCGAGCCCTTGGGATCGGTGTAGCCGCCGATGACGAACTCCTGCCGCTGCGAGCATTTGAGCTTGATCCAGTCGGGCGAACGGCGTGATGCATAGGTGCTGTTCTTTCGCTTTCCGATCACGCCTTCGAGCCCGATCTTGCAGGCCGAGGCGACGATGTCCTCGGGCGGCGCATCGAAGATTTCGCTGAAGCGGATTTCGGGCGGCGCCGTGGCAAGCAGCGCCTGCAGCAGGCCGCGGCGCTCGACCAGCGGCACGCCGGTGAGATCGAAGCCGCCGTAGTACGGCAGGTCGAACAGGAAGTAGACGATGCTGCGCGTCTTGTCGCTGTCGAAGGCGTTCTGCAAGGCCTGGAAGTCCGTACCGCCGGACTCGTTGAGCACCACGATCTCGCCGTCGAGCCAGCCGGGCTTCAGCTTCATGCGCTCGATCGCGCGCACCAGGTGCGGCATGCGGCCGCTCCAGTCGTGCCCGTTGCGCGTAAGGAGCTGCACGCCGCCTTTTGCATCGACGCGCGCGAGCAGGCGGTAGCCGTCGAACTTGATCTCGTAGAGCCAGTTGTCGGGGTCGGGCGGCGGGCTGTCGACCAGCGTGGCCAACAGTGGAGAAAGCTTGGCGGGCATGGCCGCCTTCACTGCGTCGGCGGGCATGCCACTCGCGGAGACCTTGCCGCGCTTTCTTGCCGGCGCGGGCGCCGCCGCAGCGGGCGCCGCGACAGCCGCAGCGGGCATCGGCATCGCCGCCACGCTGTCCGGGAACTGGTCGACCACGCTGAACTCGGCGGCTGGGCGGGCGTACTCGTCATGCTCCTTGATCAAGAGCCACGCGTCCTGCTTGTCATTGGCCTTGCCGTGCATGCGCACCAGCGCCCACTTGCCGCGCAGCTTGTAGCCGTGCAATTCGAACTTGAGGCGACCCGCCTTGTAGCCCTTGCGCGGATCGCCGATGGGCGTCCAGCTGCCCTTGTCCCAGATGATCACCTTGCCCGCGCCGTATTGCCTGGGCGGTATCTCGCCCTCGAACTGGTTGTAGGAGATCGGGTGGTCCTCCACATGCACGGCCATGCGCTTGTCGTGCGTGTCGTAGCTGGGGCCCTTGGGCACCGCCCAGCTCTTCATCGCGCCGTCGAGCTCGATGCGGAAGTCGTAGTGCAGCCGGGTCGCCCAGTGCTTCTGCACCACGAACTGCAGCACGCCGGGCGCCGACGCGCCGCCCTCCTGCGGCTCGGGTGTGACGCCGAAGTTGCGCTTCTCCTTGTAGCGCTTCAGGGGATTTGCGCGCGCCATGGTGTGTCGGCCTCCGTGTCCAGCGGGTGGCTTGCCGCGTAGCGTTCGAGCAGCAGGTAGAGCACGAGGCCGCCGCACAGCGGCAGCAGGTAGTAGAGCGCGCGGTAGGCCAGCACGGCCCCCATCAGCGCACCCTGGCGCACGGTGCCCGAGAGCAGCGCCAGGTAGACGGCTTCGAGCACGCCGAGCCCGGCCGGAATCGGCGTGATCACGCCGACGATGGATGCAGCCAGCAGAACGCTCAGCGTGGTGGCATACGGCACCTGCCGGCCCAGCAGCAGGTACATGGCGCAGCCCATCAATGCCCAGTTGGCGGTGGAAAGCGTGAGCTGGACGATCGCAAGCTGCGCCGAGGGGAGCCTCAGCCGCCGCCCCCTTATCTGCCACTGCCGCCCGCGCGAAAAGGCGCAGGCCACCACGTACGCCGCCGCGAGAAGAATCATCAGCACGCCAAGCGCACGCAATGCGTCGGCCCCGATGCTCGCCTGGCGCGGCGGCGTGATGATGCCGGCCGCGAACAAGCCGCCAGCCAGCAGCCCGTAGCCGAGCCAGTTGGTGGCCAGGCTCACGCCGACGATCTGCGCCACTGTGGCTTCATCGAGGCCGGCGCGTGCATAGAGCCGGGCACGCATCGCAATGCCGCCGACCAGCGAACCCAGGTTGAGGTTGAAGGCATAGCTCGTCACGGCAATGGCCCAGGTGCGCCAGCGCGGCACCCGATGGCGCGTGTGCCGCCGGCCGATGAGGTCGTAGCATCCATAGAGGGCATGGCTCGCCGTTGCAACTCCCCATACCCCCAGCAGCAGCATCGCCGGATAGCGCTGGAGCGCATCCCAGGCGCTCGCCCAGTCGACCTTGTGCGCGTGCGACAGTAGCAGGCCCAGCAGCGCAAGCCCCAACAGCGGCAGCAGCCATTGGCGGCAGCGGCGCCAGGGCGACGGCCTGCCGGCCGGATGCTCCGCCGCCGAAAGCGTGGTCGCATCGTGGTTCATGGCGGCCCCAGGATCGAGATCAGCGCCGGCAGGTCGAGCGGCTTGAGCAGATGGTGGTCGAACCCCGCCATCGCAATGCGCTCCTTGTCGCCGTGCTGGCCCCAGCCGGTCAGTGCGACGAGGATCAATCCGGCAAGCGCGGGATTGGCGCGCAGCCTGGTCGCGAGCTCGCAGCCGTCCATGCCCGGCATGCCGATGTCCAGGATCGCGAGCCCGGGCGCCGCACCCTCCGCCACCATGCGCAGCGCGGCATCTCCGCTGTAGGCCACGCGCGTCGAGGCGCCCATCGAGCGCAGCAGCTCGCCCAGCGCATCGGCCGCATCCCGGTTGTCGTCGACGATCAGCACCGTGCCCGGCAAGGACGCCGGCCAGCCGCGTTCGGACGGCGCCAGCGACGGCGGCATGCCGGCCTCGGCACGGCTGAGCGGCAGGCGCACGCAGAACATCGCGCCATGGCCGAGGCCCGCACTGGTCGCCTCGACGCTGCCGCCATGGAGTTCGACCAGGCTCTTCACCAGCGTCAGCCCGATGCCCAGGCCGCCCTGCGCCGCCTTCGACGTGCCGCTCACCTGCACGAACATTTCGAAGATCGACTTCAGCATTCCGGGCGCAATGCCGGTGCCGTTGTCCCAGACCTCGACCACGGCGTCACCGCCTTCTTCGCGCAGCACGATCCGGATCTTTCCGCCGGGTGCGGTGTACTTTGCGGCGTTGTTGAGCAGGTTGGAAAACACCTGCGTCAGGCGAACGCCATCGCCGCGCACGACGAGCGGCTTGCTGCACAGTTCGGTGCTCAGCGCGTGCCTGGCGCCTTCGAGCAGCGGCCGGCTCAGTTCGATGGCGCCCTCGATCACCGCTTCGAGCGCGACCGCCTCCATGCGCAGCTCGATCTTGCCGCGCGTGATGCGCGAGACCTCCATCAGGTCGTTCACGAGCCGCACCATGTGGTCGATCTGCCGGCCCATGAGCTCGTAGTAGCGCCGGGCTTCCGCGGGCTCGTGCGGCTTTCGCATCAGGAGCGTGAGCGCGGTGCTCATCGGGGCGAGCGGGTTGCGCAATTCGTGCGCCAGCGTTGCAAGGAACTCCGTCTTGCGCTGATCCGATTCGCGCAGCCCGTCGAGCAGTTCGCGCAGCTGGTACTGCCGGTTGCGCGCCCTCAGCGCCGTGCGGACCGTGCTGATCAGCGAGGCCACCCGCATCGGCCGCTCGATCACGGTGACGTTCGCGAGCCGGTCCATGGCCTTGACGATGACGGGCGAGTCCGCGCCCTGGCGGGCAAGTATGAGCACCGGCAGATCGGACCACGGAGCCTGCGAGCCCAGCGCTTCGGCCAGGGCAGCCGCGGCCGGATCGGCCAGCACTTCCTCCGCCAGCATGATGGCGCCAGCGCCTTCCTGCAGCCCCCGCACGAGCTCGCACAGGCTGTCGCAGGTGTGGGTCGCAATCTGTGCGCGGGCCAGTACGGCGCTTGCCATGAGGGCGTCCCTGGAGGTTGCGGTCCGCAACAGGATGCGCTGCTCGACAGAGGCGGGGGGCGGGCTCACGATGCGTGCTGCGCGCCGTCGGTGGGGATGGGAATGCCCGTCAGGATGCCCCTGAAATGACGCAGCGGCTCGCCGACCTCGAGGCCATTGGCAGTCATCGAAAAATCGCGGATGGTCCGCTCGTGCGCACCGCCGCGCTTCTTCAGCACCGAGATCGCCTGGCGCACTTCGCCCTCGAGCTCGAAGTAGCGAAGCAGCACCACGGCGTCCGCCAGGTAGCTCGCATCCACGGGCGTCTTCATCTGCATGCCGATGAGGCCGTGCTGCGCACCCACCAGCAGCGTGGCGACGCCGGCCTGCCCCAGGTAGGAAAGCAGCTCGTGCAGCTGCACGATCAGAAAGCGCTCGTCGGGCATGGCGTTGAGGTAGCCGTTGAGGCTGTCGATCACCACCACCGCCGCGCCGCACTCCACCACCGCCAGCCGGATCAGGTGCACGAACTCGCCCGGAGACAGCTCGGCGGGATCGACCTGCCGCACCTTGATGCGGCCGGATTCGATGTACGGCCCGAGGTCCATGCCCATGCTCTCGCAGCGGGTGCGCAGCGTGTGAATGCTCTCGTCGAAGATGAAGAGGGCCGCGCACTCGCCGCGCTGCGCCGCGGCCAGCGCGAACTGCACGGCCACCGTCGACTTGCCGGTGCCCGGCGCGCCGACGAACAGCGTGCTCGTGCCTCGCTCGAGGCCGCCGCCCAGCAGGGCATCGAGCGAATCCAGGCCACTGGGAATGCGCACCTGCGTCAGCGCCGGCGCCGAAGGATGCTCGGACGCGACCAGCCGCGGGAAGACGCGCAAGCCGCCGCGCTCGATCCGGTAGTCGTGGTAGCCGCCGCGGAATTGCTGGCCCCGGTATTTGCTGACCACGAGCCGGCGCCGCGCGGCGCCGTAGTCGGAGCTGATCTGCTCCAGCCGGAGCACCGCATGGGCAATGCTCTGCACCTGGAGGTCGTGCTTCATGGCGGTCATGTCGTCCAGCAGCAGCACCGTGCATTGGCGGCCGGCAAAGAACTGCTTGAGCGCCAGGATCTGCCGCCTGTAGCGCAGCGAGCTGCCGGCCAGAAGGCGCAGCTCGGACAGCGAATCGAACACCACGCGCGACGGCTTGAGCACATCGACATCCGACAGGATCCTCAAGGTGGTCTCGCTGAGCTCGACCTCGGACGGATGGAACATCGTGTACTGCTCGTCGGGCTCGAGCGCGGCTTCCGACGGAAGCATCTCGCGCACCTCGATGCCGCTCAGGTCCCAGCCATGGGAATGGGCCACGCCCCTGAGCTCCTGCCCCGTTTCCGACAGCGTGACATACAGCACCGACTCGCCGCGCCTGGCGCCTTCGATCAGGAACTGAAGCGCGATGGTGGTCTTGCCGGCACCGGGCGTGCCTTCGACCAGGTAGAGACGATTGGACGTGAGCCCGCCGCCAAGAACATCGTCGAGGCCGGGAACACCGACTTTCATCAGGCCGTCCTGCGTGGACGACACGGCCGTGCCGTCGAGTTTCATTTCTTCCTCCATCGATGGACAGACAGTCCTTTTGGCCCTGTTCTGTTCGCGATCTGCCAGGAGGATTTTTATCAAGGGGTGCAGGTCCCGGGTTGTAGGGCATCGTCCTTCTTCGAGAGAAGACAACGCCACTGCCCCGCAGCGCCGGGCGCGGGCAGCAGCGGGAACGGCTCAGGACTTGTCGGGCGTCTTGCGTTCGGCATCGCCAGGGTCCTCGAGCTTCTTGTTGTCGACCTTCTTCATCAGCTCCTCGCCCTCGGTGTCCTTGCCGTCGGTGGGCACGGATTCTTCCTGGGTGATCTCCGGTTCGTCGTGAGAGCGCTCGCGGCGCTTCGGCGATGGCGTGTTCATGGCTGGCAACCTCCTGAATGAGCCCCGACAGTGGCGTGCCTGCGGCAAGGGAGCGCTCAGGCAATGGCGCCAGCGATCGTCAGCCAAGGCCGACGATCCCGCCGGCCCGCGCGGAGGCGGCTTCTTCCACAGGCGCCTCGCTCGCCTCGATGAAAAGCCGCCTGATCATCGGATAGCGCCCACGCACCTGCTGCTCGATCGCGGCGATGGCGTCGGCCGCATCGCCGGTGGCCGTGCCTTCCTTGAAATTCAGGTCGACCACCACCAGGACCTCGTCAGGGCCGATGTACATCGACAGCACGTGGCCGACGTCCTGCACGCTCGGCTGCTCCATGGCCAGGCTGCGGATGGCTCGCGCGGTCTCCGGGCGGATGCCCTCGCCGATCAGCAGCCCCCGGGCCTGGCTGATCAGCAGCACCGCCACGCCAGCCAGCAGCAGCCCGATCACCACCGAGGCGGCGCCGTCGAGCGCCGGCATACCGAGGCGGTGGCTGAAGTAGATGCCCAGCGCCGCCACAGCCAGTCCGACCAGCGCCGCCGAATCTTCGGCAAGCACGGTGTAGGTGGTCGGGTCCTTGCTTTGCCCGAGCGCCCGCCAGAACCCGGCGCCGCGCGATTGAACGCGGAACTGCCGCAGCGCAATCAGGAAGCTGGTGCCTTCGAACAACGCGGCCAGCCCCAGCACCACATAGTTCCAGGCCGGATCGCGCATCGGCTCCGGCTTGCGCATGTGCTGGACGCCTTCGTAGAACGACACGCCGCCGCCCAGGCCGAGGATGAGCACCGCGACGATCAGGCTCCAGAAGTACAGCTCCTTGCCGTGGCCGAAGGGATGCTCGGGGGTCGCGGGCCGCTGGCTCAGCCTGATGCCCACCAGCAGCAGAACGCCGTTGAAGGTATCGACCGCCGAATGGATGCCTTCGGACAGCATCGCTGAACTGCCGGTGATGCCGGCCACGGCGAACTTGGTCGCCGCAATGGCCACATTGGCCGCGATCGCGCCGTAGATTGCGAGCTTCGATTCGGCAGCCATCGATCAAGGTGCGGCCGCAGGCCAGCCGCTGCGCGCCTTTCGGCTCCGGCCTTCAGGGAAGGCCAAGGTAGGTCCGCAGATCGTCCTTGATGGTGCCCGCAGACGCGACGGCCATCCGCAGCCGGGCCTCGCTGACGCCGAACCACTTCGTCCAGTAGTCGACCTCTTTCAGGTCGGTGATGTCGATTCGCTCGTCGTCCTGTGGAACGCGGATCTCCATGTCGTCCGGCATCGCGGGATCTCCAGGTGGGTTGGAGACGGAAGTTTCACCGCTGAAGGGGACCGCCCTGACAGCCGGACGCCATGGTTGATGCAGGACAATTTCTACAGGTATCCCGTACCATCGCCACGCGCCTTCATGGCTGTGCCTCGGCCGACGGCGCCATCGGGCGGCTTCCACCCGGGTGTTCCGATGTCGACAACCCATGAGCGAAGAGCGACTCCATGACCATGCGAACCCAACCAACCTCCATCGCAGGCTCATCCCTCTCGGAGGAAGCGGCGCCGCTCGTCGAGCAATTGCCCGTCGGCCTTTTTCGCAAGGACGCCGCCGGGCGCTTCATCTTCGTCAACCCCCGGTTCTGTCAAATCAAGGGCATGCCTGCAGACCGCATCCTGGGCCGAACCGCCGACGAGATCGCGTCTGGCGCGGCACAGGATCTCCATTCGATGTGGCGGCCGGAACTCGCGGCGCAGGAATGCCTTCAGCACGCGCTGATCATGCAGACCGGGCAGCAAGCCGAGCGCGAAGAAGCTTTTTCCGGTAGCGGCGACCAGCCGCAGTGCTTGCAGTTCATCGAATCCGCGGTGCGGGAGCCGGGCGGGACGATTGTCGGCACCCAGGGGGTCCTGTTCGACCTCACCCGCAGCCGCCAGGCGAATGAAATGCTCGTCAACGAGCGCGAACTCCTGCGGGCGCTGCTGGACAACTCTCCGGATCACATCTATTTCAAGGACCTCCAGTCTCGCTTCATCAAGAGCAGTACGGCCCAGGCCCTCGAGTTCGGAATGGCCACTCCCGAAGGACTCGTGGGCAAATCGGACTTCGACGTTTTTTCCGAAGAACACGCCCGCCCGGCGTTCGAGGACGAGCAGGAGATCATCCGCACGGGCTTGCCGATGATCGGCAAGGTGGAGAGGGAAACCTGGATAGATGGGCGCCCCGATTCCTGGGCCTTGACCACGAAGATGCCGCTGCGCAATCGTGCAGGCCAGATCATCGGAACCTTCGGCATCACCAAGAACATCTCCGACCTGAAAGAAGCCGAACGCCAGATCGCCGAGGTGCACAAGCAGTTGATCGAAGCCTCGCACCTGGCTGGCATGGCCAGGATCGCGACCAATGTGCTGCACAACGTCGGCAATGTGCTCAACAGCGTGAACGTGTCTGCTGCACTGATTCTCTCGGGCATTCGCGCTTCAAAGGTCCAGGGGCTCGCGCGGGCGGTCCAGCTGATCGAGGATCATGAAGACGACCTCGGTGCGTTTCTGGCATCGGACGCCAAAGGCAAGATGCTGCCCGGCTACCTGCGCCAATTGGCCCGCGCGCTGGAAGCGGAGCAGCACGATGCCATCGAGGAGTTGGTGGCGCTGAGCAAGAAGGTGGAGCACATCAAGGAGATCATCGCCGCGCAGCAGGCCCATGCCGGCGCGTCCAGGTTGCTGGAAATGGCGCAGGTCGGCGCACTGGTGGAAGATGCGTTGCGCATCAATGCAGAGGCGCTGGCACAGCGCCACATGGTGGTGGAGAAAGAGATTGCGCCCATTCCGCAGTTGCCGCTGGACAAGGGTCGCATACTGCAGATATTGGTGAATCTGATCGCCAATGCCGAGCAGGCCATGGAGGGCGTGGCCCATCGCGATCCGAGGCTCGAACTGCGGGTGGATATGGCGCCGGGCCAACGGCTGCGCATCCGCGTCGCGGACAACGGGACGGGCATCGAGACGCAGGCCCTGACCCAGATTTTCGCGCACGGGTTCACCACAAAGAAAACCGGGCATGGCTTCGGGCTGCACAGCGCAGTGGTTGCCGCGCATGAAATGGGCGGAACGCTCACCGCCCACAGTGACGGACCGGGCACCGGAGCGGCCTTCACGCTCGAACTCCCGATCGAAACGAGCGGCGAGATCCGGTGAGGCCGCAGGCCTGCCATCTGGCCCAGGCTGAACAGCCATCGGCCGCGCAGGTCTCCAGGTGCCTATCCAGGAAAGCCAGCCACCACGCCAACCCCTACGCATTCAGACCTGTGCTTTTGTGAGACGAAAAAAACGCGGCCAACACCTAGCATGAAGGTGTCGGTTCGATGGCATGCCAGATTCGAGCCGACGCCGGGGCCCGCGGGGCGAGACCTTGGCAGCCCTCTTGTCTCTCGCCCCCAATCCCTACAGGAGTCTTCTCATGCCTTCTCTTTCTCAACCCTCGCTTCGCGTCACGCTGATTTCCGGTACTTCACAGGCCAAGGTCGATGCGACCGTCCGCGTCAACCTGGACAACTTCGAAGAAAACCTCGTCAAGAACCTGGGCCTCAAGTTCAAGCTGGGCTGCCGGGTCTGGGGCGAGGACAGCGGCTTCAATGGCGCCGATGATTCGCTCTTTTCCATCTCATCGAAGACCGTCACGGCCGACGGGGTCTACACCTTCAACCGGATCGTCAGCCGCGACAGCCTCGACGAAGACTGGGTCGGCAATGACGAGGTCTATGCGCGCTTCAGCTGTCAATCGACCACGCCTGGCTTTCCGCTCGCGGCCTCGCCCGTGAGGAGCGCGGCAATCAGCGGCGACTTCTGACGCATGCCGGCTGCGGCAAATGTCCTGCCGGCGTGCCGGCGGTGGCCTGCAGCCGGACCGAGAGCCCGATACCGCCATAGCCGTCGCGCTGAACCATCATCTCGCGATGCTTCGTGTGAGGTTGGGCAAACCCCTCCGAGACCGAGTTGACCGGCCCTGCAGGGACACCGGCGCGCACGAGCGCTCCGCAGAGTTCTCCGCGGGGCCGATCCCCGATGGCGCGCTCGATCTCCTGCCGGTGTGGACGGCGTCCGTCCTCGCTCATCGTCGGCAACCATGCATGAAAGTTAGAGGGCGGTGCCGATCGCGCGCACGTCAAGCGTAACGCGCGTTCTCAAGTGCTTTTGCTAAGCTGCAGAGGGCCCACCTAGGGATACGCAGCGGGGCACAGAACGAAAACCCCGTCAGTTATCAGTAAAAATGCCTTTAAAACCAACAGCTTAGCGTTTTCATGAAAATTGCCACCTGGAACGTCAACTCCCTCACCGCCCGCCTGCAGCATGTGCTCGACTGGCTCATTGCCAATCCCGTCGACGTGCTGTGCCTGCAGGAGCTCAAGATGAGCGACGACAAGTTCCCGCTCGATGTGCTCAAGTCGGCCGGCTACGAGGCTGCCGTGTTCGGCCAGAAAACCTACAACGGCGTCGCCATACTGAGCCTTGCGCCGATGCGCGACGAGGCAAGGAACATCGGCGGCTTCACCGATGACCAGTCCCGCGTGATTGCGGCCACGGTGGAGACGCCGGCGGGTCCGCTGCGCATCGTGAACGGCTACTTCGTCAACGGCCAGGCGCCGGGCACCGACAAGTTCGAATACAAGATGGGCTGGCTGCGCGCCCTGCGCGAATGGCTGCGTGCGGAAATGGCCGCTCATCCGAACCTGGTGCTTCTCGGCGATTTCAACATCACACCGGAAGACCGCGACAGCTTCGATCCCGTGGGCCTGGCGGAAACCATCCATCACACGACCGAAGAGCGCGAGCATTTCAAGGCGCTGCTTCAGCTGGGCCTGGTCGACAGCTTCCGCCTCTTCGAGCAGCCGGAGAAAAGCTATTCGTGGTGGGACTACCGGATGCTGGGCTACCAGAAGAACCGCGGCCTGCGCATCGACCACATCCTGGTGAGCGAGCTACTGGTGCCGCGCGCCAAGGGCTGCATCATCGACCGCGTACCACGCAAGTGGGAAAAGCCAAGCGACCACGCACCGGTGGTGCTCGACCTCGACCAGGGAATTTGATGACCATGACCATCCGCACCCTCGCGACCATCGCAGCGGCGCTCGCGCTCGCCGCCTGTTCCGCATTCAAGCCCGCGGACAAACCCGGCGACGGCAAGCCGGCCAGTTCCGCCACCGACGAGGTGCCAAGCGCGAGGACCGATGTGCCGACCGTGCGGCTGATCACCGCGCAGACGCCCGCCGTGCGGGCCTATCGCAAGACGGGCGCGCGCCAGATCTACAAGGCCTACCCACAGCGCATCTACAAGGGAAAGATTCCTCCGCTGGTCTATGCGGTGGTGGTGGTCGAGACTGACCTCGATGCCGAAGGCAACGTCAGGAACGTCACGTTCAGCCGCGTGCCGAGCCATGCGCCCGAGGTGCCGGGAAAGATTGCGGAACTCATCAAGGCGGCGTCGCCGCTGCCCAGCCCGGGAGGCCTGGGCGGCCACACCTACGTCGACACATGGCTCTGGGACAAGAGCGGCAACTTCCAGCTCGACTCGCTGACGCTGGGGCAGCGCAGCCGATAACTGAGGCTCGCCCCCAGTCTTCGCGCACTTCGTGTCGCTGCGCCAACCCCCTACCGGGGGCAACACCAGAGGCCCGGCAAAGCCGGTTCCTCGGTGGCATTTGGCTCGCCCCCAGTCTTCGCGCACTTCGTGTCGCTGCGCCAACCCCCTACCGGGGGCAACACCAGAGGCCCGGCGAAGCCGGTTCCTCGGTGGCATTTGGCTCGCCCCCAGTCTTCGCGCACTTCGTGTCGCTACGCCAACCCCCTACCGGGGGCAACACCAGAGGCCCGGCAAAGCCGGTTCCTCGGTGTTTCTGGAAGGGAGGCAGCCGCTCTCTCTTTGTGAGGCGGCTTACTCGATTCCCAGTTCCTGGATTTTCCGGGTGATGGTGTTGCGGCCGATGCCCAGCTTCTGAGCGGCTTCGATTCGGCGGCCGCGGGTGTTGGCCAGCGCGGTGAGGATCAGCCGCGATTCGAAACGGCGCGACAGCGCATCCCAGACGTCTGTGCGCCCGGCCGCGAGCAGCGCCTGGGCTTCGATCTCCAGGCCGCTTTCCCAGCTGCTTGCGCCCACGAGGCCTCCGGCGGCTTCCGGTGCGGCAGCGCTCGCCGGTGCCGCTTCGCGCTCGAGGCTCGGCGGCAGCTGTTGCGCGGGTTGCACAGGCGCCGTCGTGGCGGCGGCCGCTTCGGCGGCTTGCGCACCCGCTGCCGCGGCCATGACTTCGGGCGGCAGGTCCTTGGCTTCGATCAGTTGGGCCGGCGCCATCACGGTCAGCCAGTGGCAGATGTTCTCGAGCTGGCGCACGTTACCGGGAAAGCTGAACGAAGCCAGCTTGGCCAGGGCCGCATCGGAAATGCGCTTGGGTTCGACGCCGAGCTGGCGCGCGCTCACCTGCAGGAAATGGCGCGTGAGCGCCGGCACGTCTTCGCCGCGCTCGCGCAGCGCCGGCAGGCGCAGGCGAATCACGTTGAGGCGGTGGAACAGGT
>Ga0307514_10003561_pt1 | contig 14834 bp, 7 predicted proteins | sample 16_EM_MG_FD_203088 | JGI IMG/M metagenome (GOLD analysis project Ga0307514, IMG submission 203088) | Populus trichocarpa ectomycorrhiza microbial communities from riparian zone in the Pacific Northwest, United States - 16_EM | ecosystem: Host-associated > Plants > Roots > Unclassified | place... | reverse complement strand
TTTCAACCCACAATCGCTTTGTTCGATTAAGTGGGGCCCTCTTGTTCAATAGTGACAATCATGCATCATTGCTACGCAATATCGATGTTTTCATGTTATTCTAGCAGGAACACCAGCCTTCCAAGCTCCATGAAAGCATGGACTATTTCTTAAGATATGTTTGCAAATATTTCCCTTTGATTTCATGCCATCCAAATGATATAATCACACGTAGACAGAATTTGTACATCAGCTCCAGCTAGAGCAACAGCGTAAATGCCCCCCCACCCCCATTATGCACAGTTCACTTACCACCTTTTTCTCAGTCAATTTCAACTAGAACATCATTAACCCTTTTGCGCTTTCATGCCGCCGCGTCCACTAACATTAAGCAATATTCTCAATCACCAACACTTTTAAATTCGGCAATTAGCATATAAATTTTCTCAGTCAATTAGCATATTAAGTAACCTTAGTGAAAAGAATACTACCCTTTGAGACAATATATCATCCATTGATTTTTAAATAAAAGAAGCGAGATTACAAAAGGCAACATAGATAGCAGTGGTGGGCCTCTTCTCCTGATGGAATCGATTATGAAGCATTAATTTTAAGCTTTTTCTCTCTTTATTGCTCTGAAATTCATTCTTTTCTTTTTTTCTAACCTACAGTATGAAATCTAAAGTACATGTTCACATACATGCTTGGGTGGACTTTTGGTTGGATTGGTTAGATAATTGTTATTGTTATGGTGGTGGTAAAAGAGGTGGAGGAGTTACTATTTATGGTGGTGACGGAGTAGGAATGGTGGAGGAGATAGGAAGATAAGGTAGGTTGGGAGTGGTGGAAATTGTTTCTGTGATTTTCCTCCTCTTTAACCTGGTATTTTTCAAATAGTATTATTTCTCAACAGTTTCATGCTATTGTGCTATTTGTTTTTTTTAAAAAAGAAAAACTTCTGCTGATAAATATGTATGTCAATGACTTAAAAATCGTCTGAAGATAAAGGCTTTCACATGCCTAGATGCCTTGTTATCCAATGATATTTCCCAGGGTTTCCTTGAAGGAAAATCTCTGTGACTTTGCGGCAGAAGATCATTCTATCGGCATAGTTCACGATCAAGGGCCAGTTCTTCTGCAATGGGTAATTAATATACTGAGAATGTTTAAGTTGATACTGCAATTAATTAATCAGATATCTCTTCAATGGTTTGAGATGGTTCCCGGCCCTATGCTACCACATTTCTCTACCAGAATCTCATTAGTCTATGATTGGTTTGATAGAGATTTTATTTTATTTTTATTATAAAGAGACCATTAAGTTCTTTTGCCAATATCAATATATATATATTTACATAATAACTACGTATTGCTGCCAACACCATCTTTTAACAAGATTTGGCGAACTTCGAAGTATGAAATTCATATAAATTTAAGGTCACAAACTCACAATGAAGGAAGATTCTACTTAAAAGATTTACTATAGTACTCATGATTCATTGAATCAAGACATTTCACATTAAATCCGAGATCCTTTCTGTAAGTTGTGGTGTAACATCTTCCATCCACTTAAGTCTCAAGTAATCATGTGTTCATGCTACAAAATCTCATTAGTTTCAAAGTTTGCTTCAAATGTAAGACCATATTTTTAAAAAAAATTAAAAGAATTATGGCTTGTTCTAAATTTTTTTACATAAGAACTTGGGGAAGGAACAAATATGTCCACAAACTATCATGTATGTTCCAATTGGGTCCTCCGCCTACAGATTATCCCAAGTGAGTTCTCCACCTATTCAAATTTTGATCATTTAATTAACCATGCCAGGATATAAGGTAACTTTTTGAACCAAAATTCTTAAGCAAATTTGGACGTGTAAGATTTTTACCACTCAAGATTTTGCTAACAAAGAGATAAATTTTAGAGTCCGCAACTTTCACCAAGACTCATAAATAAGATTTTAGAGTCCGCAACTTTCACCAAGACTCATAAATAAGCTTTTAGTGAAAAAATAATAATCTTATGAGCCCGAATTTTGAGTCAAAACTTGGCTAGAAGAGAATCAATTTAGAAAATCGATAGGGAGGGCTTCTAATTGGAACGGGTATGAGAGTTTGAGAGGAGATTTGTAGTTTCTCCTACCAAACTATGTCCTTGTCATTTCATCGTTAGCTTGTACTCATAAGTCAACATTATTAACAGTCAATCCAAGTGTACGAGGGCCTGGCTCTGCCGACATAGTAATTAAAGCATTATAAATAGTCATCTCCCCGTGGGAGATGATTTGTACCATCAAGTGTAATCATTTTTTAATGTTTTTTTTATTAAAAATAAAATTAAATTATGTGGGGATAATTTGATATGATCCAATCATTTAAGTAGATTTTAAAAATAATATGGATAATTGATAAAAAAATATAATTTGATTAAAAAATCTAAGATATTTTTTTGAAAATAAATATTGAGACAGAAATATATTGGATTAACTTGGATTAATCAAACAAGTTTGTAACCCAATTGATGCAACTTTGATAACAAAATATAAAGCAAAACTCATGACCTGAATTATGAGATTAGGATAATCTCATAAAAAAAAATTAAAATAAATTATGAAGCCTAATTCCTAATCAACTCAATGTTGGAGGATGAAATTAAAAAAAGAACACGAACAAAATGACCTAATTCAACTTAGGTTAACTCGCCAAACTCATAACCAATGTCATGAGACCAAGATAATCTCATACAAAGTAAACTGAAAAAATGACCCGAGTCAATCTAGTTAAGCTGTCAAACTAGTGACCTAGATCTATGAGATTGACATAACATCATAGTAAGCAAATCAAAACAAATTATGAAATTTAATTCCTAATCAATTCATTATTGAAGGATGAAATTGAAAAAAAAATCAATCTGAAAAAAGGACAAAACAAAAAAACATGAGTTTACCCGGGTTAACACGCAAAACCCGAGTTAAGAGACCGAAATAAACTTATAAGAAGCAAGTTGAATCAAATCATGAAGCCTGATTCCTAATCAACCCAATGTTGAAAGATTCAATTAAAATAAAATAGCATGAGTTAATTGAATTAACTTGTCAAACCTACGACACGAGTCTAGAAATTAAGATGATCTTATAAAAAGTAAACCGTAATAAATTATGAAGATAGTTTCATAATAAACCAAACATTGAATGATGTAATTAAAAAAAAAACATTATTACAATGAATAATATTTTATGAAGTGGTACAAAATTAAAGTAAAAATACCATCTCTTTTAGTTTTTGTTAATAAAAATAATTAATTAATAATAGCATTATAATAGTCATTTCATTCCCTCGGGGGGAGATGATTTGGGAAAAGTGGGGGGGGGGGTAATGAGGAGGAAGGCAAACAAAAACTGAAGATGTTAAGAAGAAGAACAAAACATCGAGATATAACTAGAGGAGAAATTCATCAAAACCATGTGAAAATAAAAGAGGAAATAGATAATTTCTCAGTGATCACCACGATAAGAATAAGTGAATTTTCATGTTTCCATGAGAGGTAAACCAGCAACATTGTGCAAAATGAAAAAGTCCCAGATAGAGGATGCAAAAGTTAATCATTTATAGCTAGCTGGCTAAATATCTTAATAATCTTGATTAACTGGGAAAAAAAAAAGAATACAGGTTTAGCAAATTTGAACAAAGTGAGAGGGAAATATTCTTGCATTATGTTAATCAATACTCTATTTTTTCAGAAAAAATGAAAAATCCGTTGCTACTCAACAATTATATTTTACGTATTTCCTGCAAATGCTAATACAAATTAAACAAGAGATCAAAAAGAAGAAGAAGAAAGCATCGTAAAACTTTGTTAGATTATGATTAATACAATATATATAGTATTATACAATATTGATTAACATATTGGCCATTGACATTGAACCAAGAAATGATCAGAAAGCTATCCCAGCTGGTTACAATTCATGGCTGAAGAATTGATTGGTGTTGCTAGATATGCTGGCTTGTTCTCTCCGGCCATGATGACAACAATCTTTGGCTCTGCATCAAGAACCGGCATCCTTATAGGTATTGCGGCCGGCTTTTCTTGTTCATCACTTGAAGAATTCCTCGAGTGTTTTCTGTAGCAAGAACATGCTAAAGTTATCAATGCTACAACAATGATTGATAACAATATGCCTAAGCTGCCAAAGAGGTAAGGTATTGGAGAACGCCATAGATTTATGGTTGATGTATGATCATTTGAAGCCCTCATCTTTCTCTCTTTTTGTGGATTCTTGGTATCTATTTATTTATCTTCTAGAGATAGAGAGAGGGTTTCGCAAGTGCAATGAGATGAGGTAGGTGACTCATGTATATATATAGAGGAAAATTTAGTTTGCTTGGGATTTCATTTGGACACCTTAATTATTTAGGTTACTACTATATATATCATTGTGAGTTTGATTAATTTTTTTTAAATATAAAAAAATATCCAAGTGTTGTTAGAATGTTTTCTAGTAAAAAACAAATTAAATTATATGAAGATTGATTTGGTGTGATTTGGTCAACTTTGTAGATTTAAATACAACCCACACGACCTATAAAAAAGTAGTTTGACTTAAAGATGATTTCTTTTTTAAAATATTAAAATAATAAAATATTAGATCAATTTAGGTTAATCTGTCAAATTCAATATTGATGAGACAAGAATAACCTTATAAAATACAAATCAAAATAAATTATAAAACCTAATTCTTAATCAATTCAATATTGATGGATGAAATTGAAAAAAAAAATTAACTAAAAAAGAAAAAAAACTCGAGTCAATCGGCTTAACTCGTGGCCCGAGTCATAAGACCATGATAACTCCATAGAAAGAAAATAAAAAAAAGGTTATGAAGTCCAATTCCAAATCAACCCAATATCGAATGATTAAATTGAAAAAATAAAATAAAAAAATAACTTGTGTCAACCTGGGTTAGGAGATCGAGACAACTCAATAGAAAGTAAATAAAAAAAATTATAAATTTTAATTATCAATCAACTAAATGTTGAAGGTTGAGATTGAAAAAAAATATTCAATTAAAAAAAAATCGAGTCAAATTGGCTAATACAAACTCGAGATCCTGATCATGAAACCATGAAAACCCATAAAAAACAAATCAAAAAACAATTATGAAGCTCAATCTACAAGTAACTCAATGTTGAATGATGAATTTGAAAAAAATAATAATTAAAAAATAACAAAAAAAAACTAAAGTCAACATGACTAACCTACAAAACTCGTGATCCGGGTCATAAAACCAGGTAATTTCATAAAAAGTAAATTAAAATAAATTATGAAGTCTAATAATCAATAAACCCAATATTAAAGGATGAAGTTAAAAAAAAAACTTAGTTTGAAAAAAAAAATCCTCACAAATGTAAGGATCAACTTGAAGAAAGACCTGGCTTTTCATTGTTAATTGCTGTTAATTGCTGCCATAGTACTAAAATGTTAATTAATAATATTGCATTTGCATTTGAGGAGAAGATTCCTTGTGCTTTCACTATATGCCAACTTTTTTAATGGTGAGTGATATCATTAGCATTTGTTTCATGCTCCCTAATTATGTTTATAAGGAGTTGTGATTAAATGCTAGAAACTTTTGAACTTCCTGGTGTTTTTGGTTTTTCAGCCGAAATTAAAGTGAATCAACTCTATATATTTTGTAAAATAAATTAGTGGAATCTGTATGATCTCATATCAAGAACTTAAAAGCTTCATTTTAAAAAATTTCAAGCACTTTTTTTCCTTATTATCCATAAATTTTATGTCAACATTTTTTAATGTTCATAATGTTTCAAATTTTTAATCAGTTTGTAAGAAGTTTAACTGAATTATTTTTTTTTTTGTAAAAAAAGTGAACTTATTGGGAAATTTTTTATTTTCTTAGAAATCTTTGTAGGCGTCACTGAAGATTACTCATTTATGATCGAATATGTTGTCATCCTTCACTATCTATGAAACCACACAAATACCACTCTTTAAAGAACTAACTTCCTAGAATGGATTTTATTAACTTTTAATGTACAAACATTAATAAGCATAATAAATGATATCAAAATCAATATATAAAAGTTTTAGAAGTATTTTCTTACCTATAAATTGGACTTACATATATTTTATTTGCATCCAACAAATTCATATCCAAGTATAAGAATATATTATTTTAAAAACATGAAAAGTTTTGGTAAAAACATTTCCTTAGAACTAATCTTTTTGTTCAGTAAACTTGTTATTTCGCTAGCACTTACAATTCATACTTTTTAGAGAACATCTAGAGCTTTTTGAATATCTGAAGGAGTGTCACGCAAAGATGATAAAACAATATGCAATAGTATATATGTTGACGAAACTTTATCGAAATATTGTTGTCAAAATCTTATTATGAGAATTGTGGTATATAGGTAAACATGTTGGCTATAGTTTTAGTTCAGGCATTAATTTATCGGTGGTGAATATGATAGTGGGGTGTAGCTTGTTCTACCTTGAGAAAAATAAGTATGATAAGGCCTCCATCGATTGTTTTACATCCTTTTGGTTAAGAAACCAAACCATCAACATGGTGCACTTCGACATCCTTTTTTCGCTAAAATTTCCTCCTTTCTTTGGCTCGGGTTTGCCTCGAAAACCTTATCTATTTTGATGACTTACTCTACTCCTATGAGCATAATTTGAACAAACTTGATGGCCCATTTCCTGAAAAATATTCAGAACTTTTACAATGCATTATGGTGGGGTTTTGAAATTTTGACACTTTAAACTTTTTGGCACCACTACATTTGGTGTTAAACATATCTCAGCTACTCTAACTAGGTCATATAAATCAAATCCCTCAACAACTCTAAATCTATCCTCCAAGTGAGCCCTTTTTTCGTTCTCCATCCTTTCACGAAACTTGGTATTGTAGACTTTGACAGGGGACCTATATTCCAAATATCTTTCATGCACATTTCATAATTCATAAATGTAGATGCATATAGATGTATGATTATACATGATGATGTATGTTGGATATAGATTAACTATACCCCGAGCTGATATATGGTCACCATTCCTTTATAAACAGGTAGGGTTATGATCTTTTCGTAGATGCCAAGACAATTTAATATGAGTCAATGCTTAATAAAAATACACTCATTATAAAGAGATATTGCCTATAAGGTTGGGTCTTAACCCTTTTCATTAATACTTGATAAAAACTTTTACATTTGAAATCTATTATACTCATCATCATCATTTACAGGCAAAAAGGCAAAGCCTTTGTTTTCTATATCCCTAAGAAAAGTATCAGTCTCAACGATGTTTTATTGATATCGGTGGACATCCCTTCCAACTTGTTGGGCATTGTGGCGGATTCTTCAGGCATAGACAAATGCCCAGTCAATCTGCCCATCCATGTTTCTCATCTTTTCCTAAAGAAACATGTTGTTCCTATTCAGTTTATTGTTGTTTGTGTTAATCATCTAGTTGTGGTGCTCGAGAAGTTTGTTCTTTTCTTCCAAATGCTTTGCTCTAGCCTTTTCTTTATTGAGCTTCTTCTCTAGCAGGTTAATCTTATTTCTCATTTTATCCAAATCAATTTTGTAGACCCCGACAAGCTTTCCTTTGGCTTTTGCTTCAGCTAACTCATTTTCCAGCATCATATGCTTCTTGTATAGCCTTTCATAACGCTCAATCTGGCTTTCTAATTTAGCTTGAGTTGTTGAAGACATATCAACCCTTTCTTGGCAATTATTAAAATTGGTTTTCAAAGCCTTTAGCTCAGTACTGGTTTATATCCAATGTGTTTCCATTTCTTGTCGCTCTTGCTCAGCTTGGTTTTTAGCTGTCTTTTCTCTCTCTCTATTTGCTTCTTTAAGGATATGATTTTCTTGTCCTTTTCCTCCAACTATTGCTCTGCAAACTTTTTCAATTTCTCTTCAGTGAGGATTTGCTTCTTAAGGGATATCTTAAGAGCTTTACCGATGCCCACCTCTATTTGGAGTATTTCTAGTTGTTCTCTCAACATTTTCTTTTTGTTAATCCTCTTTTCCTCCAACTGTTGCTCTGCAAACTTTTTCAATTCTCTTCAATAAGGATTTGCTCCTTGAGGGATATCCCAAGGGCTTTATCGGTGCCCACCTCTATTTGGAGTATTTCTAGTTGTTCTCTCAGCTCTTTCTTTTTATTAATCATCTTTATTTTAGTAGGTTCAACAGCTTGTGAATTCTTGGCTTCAAATCCAAGAGTCATAAGAATGGTGACTAGTGATACATTTCTCCACCCTCGATACTTTTCACTAGTAACCGGATCTCTCAAATCATTTGATTCCTTCTTGACCAATATCAGAAGCTTCCAGTCTTGTTTGATGTTCTTCATAACTTCCAAAGCAAGTTGATCCTTGAATAACACAGAGAATTAAGATAACATGATCATCCTTGGAATATGTTGTACGCCCCCAAGTTTCCTCACAATCAAAACGGGTGTGTAGCTAACATATCTGGTCACTCCCATCAGAGGCACTTATTGTCTTTGCTCACAACTCATCAAGCAATTTTTTGTTCTCATCTATGGGGCTTTCCATTTTACTTCTCCTTATGAGATTCCTTACAATTTTACTTTCCAGTTTTCCTTGCTCAGATCCTTTCATTCCTCTTCTTTAACTATCTCCAATGGTCTTTGACTAAATCACCAGAAGTTGGTAAATATCGGCCTCTCAGTTTCTATATGGCTAATCATTCATATGTATAGCAAATTTTCACAACATCTCATTGATCCCTTGCCAACCCTCCTACAATGGTTGAGTGTTAAGATAGTTTTTACTGGTATCGCTATAATGAAATTTATCTAAGTGTTCTCATATACAACTATAGTTGCAGCTGCCTCTAACTGATTATTCCATTGAGGTTTGGAAATAACACCAACCCAAGGATTCCTAAAGCAAGTATTCTACCCTTTTCTTCAACAAATCTAGAATCATTCTTTCTCTTTTCAAATACCTCTTCGATCATCTTTCACTTTAAACCAATAACACTTTTCTTCAATATCTTATAGAGATCTAAAACTTTGATCAATTCAGTCAATTCAGGTAGCACTTTGTCATGCCTTTGGTGGAAGTAGAATTTGTATAGATTTCGAGGGAATTTAGTTAGTAAACCATATTATTCCAGAGTATGTCACATGTCTATATTCCTAAAAGTGAAGCATCGGTACTCAAGGTCCTAAAAATACATTAAGGCCTTGATTGCTGAATTCTGCACGAACACCTTCGTGATTTCCACTATCCTCTTATATTTCTTTAAAAACTCATCCTCGTGGATGTTTTTCATGTGTGAGATAAGCTTCTTCAAGTTGTTTCCAGAGCAACTCACATTTCTAATGGATGGTAATTTACTATCATTTAGTCTTAGGCAATCTCCTTTTAACAGTTGTAAGGATTCATAATCCAACTCATATTCAACAGAGGTCATCTCTTTAATGGTGGTTATGTTATCAGCCCTAAGTTTTACAAATCAAGATGCCTTTTAGGGTTAAGCATGTCTTAATCGAACAATGTTTATTTGTGGAACATACTTGCTACATGCATGTTTTATGTCCTTTAATGTGAGATATTGAGGTAAGTACTATCTAGTTTCAATAGGGTCTCTTGCTTTCCAGTGATTATCCATGTGAAGGTAAAGTCGTTACTTCCCCACCCAACTTAAAATGTCTATGTGTGTGCATTTCAAAGCGATATATCATAAATAAATTAGTGATGTATGAAGACATTCATCCATATCCAACATACATGCTAAAGCATAAAAATAAATAAATAAACTAAATGCTAAAATTTAAATACATCAATTCAAATAAACCACATAAAACACACAAAACCTAGTCCAAAATTGTGAAAGAAAAAAAAGAAGAAATTCTCCAGTGGAATCATTATTCTGTTGTATGTGGGCACGCGGCTTAATAGGATGTCGGGGTCAATAAGTCACCAATTTTGTTAATCTTGTATATTTTGGTCCTCCAACTTTTCCACTTGTCATTTTGATCCTTCACCACCGACTTGGGCAATCTTCTGGGCTTTCTTCATACTTCTTGAATTTTTGGATTTCTTTTCTATTTTTTCCTTTTATTTTCTTGATTTTTTTGTGGAGTAAAAAATGGGTAACAATAGAAAATTATGTTTTTTTTCTTTTCCAAAACTTTTTTTTAGTTTTTAACTTACGTTTTCTTTTTTCAATTTCATCATCTACCATTAAGTTTACTAGGTAATAAACTTTATAATTTGTTTAGATCTACTTTCAATGAAGTTATTCCGATCTTATGATCCAGGTCGCTAGTTTTGAGGGTTAGTCGTGTTGACTCGGGTTTTATCCTGTTTTTAACATTTTTTTTCTTAACTTCATCTTTTAAAATTAGATTGATTTGGAATTAAGCTTCTTAATCATAATGTTTTTTATTTGCTTTCTATAAGGGTTAGTTAGGTTGACTCAGTTTTTTTTAATTGATTTTTTTTTCATTTTCATCATTTAACATTAGATTGATTAGGAATTAGACTTTATAATTTTTTTTATTTGCTTTCTATGGAGTTATCCTAGTCTCTTTACCCATGTTGACTTGCGTTATTGTTTTTGTCCCTTTTATTTGATTTTATTTTCAATTTAATCATTTAAAATTGGGTTAATTGAGAATTAATTTTTATAATTTGTTTTTTTTATTTGCTTTCTACAAGGTTATCATAGTCTTATAACCCAAATCGCTAGTTAAGCCGGATTGACTTGGGTTGTTTTTTGTCCTTTTTTTAGTTGATTTTTTTTTCAATGTCATCCTTCAATATTGGATTGATTGGGGGCTAGGTTTTATAATTTGTTTCAGTTTTCATTTTATGAGATTATCCTGGTCTCATGACTCAGGTCACGAGTTTGTTTGGTTGACTTGGGTGGTTTTTTGTGTGCTTTTTTATTTTTTTTTCATCATTCAACATTGAGTAGGTTATAAATTGAGCTTTATAATTTATTTTGATTTGCTTTTTATGGGGTTCTTCTAGTTTCATAACTCAGGTTTAGAAGATTAACTTGGGTTGACTCAACTTATTTTTTTAGTTGAATTTTATTTTCATTTTCATCTTTCAACATTGGGCTGCATAACTTTTTTTTTACTTTCTACAGGGTTATCAGGGTCTCATGATCTATGTAATAAATTTGACAGATTAACCTGAGTTGATTCGAGTCTATCTAACATGTTGTTGTTTCAATACTTAAAAAAACAATGTCTTGATTTTTGTAGTTGAACTATATTTTTATCGGTCATTTGGATTATTTTTGGACCTGCCAAGTCGACTAGGTCACATCAAGTCAATCCCTATATATTTTTAATTTTTTTCTACTGAAAACACATTAACGACACCTAGATATATTTTTATGTTAAAAAACAATAATTCGAGCATTAACATAGCGTGGGAAATTATCTAGTTAACTATAGAAGAGGAGAGGGTTTTAGTTACCCCTCCTCACAAAGTATTATTCATTAGAATAGTGCTTGCTCTTTTTTTTTTCTTTGATTTTTTTCAATAATTTTTTAATTTTATCCTTTAATATTAGATTTTTTTTACTGAGTTAATTATCACTCTCTCATGACACGGATTGTGGGTTTGACAATGTAACCGGGTTTGGCAGGTTACCTCGATTGACTTAGTTTTTTTTTTATTAATTGTTTTTTTAATTTCATCCTTTAATATTGAGTTGATTGAGAATTAGACTTCATGACTAGTTTTGTTTGCGTTCTTTTATGTTATTTTGGCTTCATGACTCATGAATAATACTTAATGGGTTAACCCGAGTTAACTCATGTTTTTTTTTCTTGTTTTAATTTTTTTTAATTTTATCATTCAACATTGGGTCAGTTGAGAATTGAACTTAATAATCTATTTTCATTTCCTTTCTATGAGAATATCTTGATCTCACGATCAAAGTTGCAAGTTTTGACGTGTTAACCTCAGTTAAATCGATCATTTTTTTTATTTCTCTTTCTAAGAGTTTATCTGGATCTTATTACCCAGGTCACAGGTCTTTCAACATTAGATTCGCTTTTTATTAGGTTATCCTTATCTCACATTCAACATAAAATTTACTTTTTATTAGATTATCATCATCTCATGACCTGAATCATAGATTTAACAAGTTAATCTAATTATTATTTTTTAATTTGATTTTTTTTTCAATTTCATTATTTAATATTATATTTAATGAAAAATTAATTTTTCTAATTAATTTTTAACTTATTTTTTATAAAATTATTATCTCATGACCCAAAAATAATGCTTAAAAGGTTTATACAAATTGACATGGCTCTTCTTGTCATTTTTTATTTTTTTTTTCAAATTTCATTGTTCAATATTAACTCTAACATGAGTGATTGAGAATTAAACTTCACTAGCTACATGACTCGTGCTTCGTCACGGGTCTTATAAAAAATTTATAAGACATAGATAGCTAGTTTAAATTGATATAGAGTGATTTGATAATATAAGTATGCAAAGATTCCATTTGTTGTAAATATGCAAGGTAATGTAAATCTAGTACGTGCATCATTGAAAAAATAACAAAACATTGTTTAAACTAAGAATTGATAATGACCAAAAAGCTGCATCGACTTAAAGTAAACAGTGAACATCCAATTATAGAGCCTCAATTAGTTCATCCCAATCCAAAAACTGATGACAATCTAGAGGACCAAAAAGCAAAGCTTGATGATGCCGAACAGAGTACATGGCAAGTCATCAACCAAACTGTCAATATAATTATGCTTTTAAAAATGTTTTTTTAAAAAAAATAATTTTTTTTAATTTTAAATTAATATTTTTTTAATGTGTTCAGATCATTTTAATATGCGAATATAAAAAATAATTTTTAAAAAATATAAAAAAATATTATTTTAATATATTTTCTAATAAAAAACATTTTAAAAAACAAACATAATCACACTCCCAAACAGTTGGGAGAAAGCACAAGTCAAATGTTATTAAGTAATAACTGGAAAGTTGTGTTGCTGTTTTTTTCGAATCTAGTCAAGCATTGTCTACAATCATTTTATAAACTTTGCAATTACAAAGCAATACGTTTTGATAATTTGAAATGAATTGTTAAGAGCGTTTTTTATATATATAAATGGGGGATGCATGAAAGGCATAGGCAAAACAACAGCAATCAAACAAAATGGAGCAGGAAATAAAAAAAAAAAAAAATCCTTGGCATAGCTATGATCTAGATTGTTTGTTTTTTTTCAAGATGCAAAACAATAAAGCCTTTTTCCATCAGACATTTTGCGAATCGGAGTCAAAATAAATCACAAATAATATGAGCTATAGTGTATGAGCATAATGTCATTACAATGGCAAATCTCATTGAAAAACATTAATTAAGTTGTTGTCATTGGAATCAAAACAGGGCAAAGAAAATGTTGAGCAACAAAACCCTTCGCTAAGCTCGACAGAGTAAGCAACAGAAACCCAACCTCCCACGCCCTACCCGAAACAAACTTGCAGCATTACAAAATTTGAGAAAACAAAAGTTCCAGGCCATCATATCTATGATAAGAAAATTGCAGTCAAAATGCCGTGCAAAGACCAAGGAAAAACCAAAACTAATCTATCACATAAAGCAAACAAACGTTGTTGCCTGAAAAAAAATAACCACCCACACCTCTAAAGACATAACGACAGTAAGTCAAGAATTTAAAAATCCAAAGTCAGTAAGACAAAAAAGAATTCCAAGAAGAATTCAGGCAGTATCAAAACAGAGAAAGCACATCCAAATCAACCCCAAAAGAAAGCAAAAAAGATCAAGCAGGCAAGCAGCAATGAAGCCAAAAACCTGCTAATAGAATATTGCGAAGGGCGTCCAGTCGAGGCAACCTTTTCACACGAAAGTAAACATGCACAAAATCATGAAACAACAGAGAAAAATTAAATGGAAGTTGCTGGCTTTAATTGTTTTACTGACAGACTCCAACAACAATGAACCATAACAATATTGAAACAACCTCAGAAGGCAAAAGCTTACATAGCAAAATCATTAGCAAAAAAACAGATGTCAATCGTCCTTAACACAGCAGCCAAGACTGGAGAAAAGGGAAAAAAAACTTGCAAACAAAATATTTTAAAGTCCATTCAGCAAGGCAAATCCATCACATGAAACTTAGCATGCACAAAACAATGAAACAGTAGAGACAAATCGAAACATGGAAGCTGCTGTTCCCTGTTTAATTTTTTGACAGACTCCAACAACAACGAAAAAGAAGAGTAATGAAACCACCAGCAACAAACATCCTTAGCATGCAAAAAGCATACATAGCAAAACCATTATCAAAAAATGTTGTTAACTGCCCCTAACACAGCAGCAAAGCTAGGCATGAAAAAAAAAAGCCAAGAACACAACACTGGCAGCAAACTAATCCTTCAACGACATAACGAAGGCTATCAAAAAATGCAGCAAAGAATGATGCCAGGGCGAAGTAAAAGAACTCGACAGAGGTGAAAAACAAACCTGGCAATGTAGATTATTTGCAAACAAAACCATAATGGCTCTAGCAAAATCCAACGCTGGAGAGAACACATCAAAACCAGAAAGAATAAAAAAAAACTAACTTTAAAAATACCAGATGAAAAGAAAACCAAAAAGCAATGAAATCAGTAGGCAATTTTGATCACCAGAAACTAAAAGAACCGCCCCTTCGTACCGACTACCCTCTGCCAAGGCTGGAATGAATAAAAGACAGCCCTACAAACCATATGGAGAACACATATAAATACAGAATGATTTTTTTTTTAAAAAAAAAAACATTGAAAAGAGCAGTTGAAAAT
>Ga0307514_10003560_pt1 | contig 14835 bp, 17 predicted proteins | sample 16_EM_MG_FD_203088 | JGI IMG/M metagenome (GOLD analysis project Ga0307514, IMG submission 203088) | Populus trichocarpa ectomycorrhiza microbial communities from riparian zone in the Pacific Northwest, United States - 16_EM | ecosystem: Host-associated > Plants > Roots > Unclassified | place... | reverse complement strand
TCCATACCATTCTCCTTGAGGGGTTGTGCAACTGTTGTAGTGGAGGGTAATAGCGGGAAAGGACGGATGTTTGTATATCTATCGTAGCGTAAAAATGGAAGTCAATAGCGTGCATCAAACCATGGACCGCATTGCACACAGTCACTGTGGAAACGACTGCTTGCAGTATCAACGAGCCAATATCTAGTTATCGTAGCATGATAAATCAAATCAAAGACCAATTGTCCGATAAGCGATATAAGGGTGCAGCACGATTTACACACACCCCCAAAATAAACTGGTCTGGGCGCGAGAACAGGTGCATCATTATTTCTAGTGACATTGTCCTATCTCCATCGTTACCCAAAGTGGGAAAGCTTCTGCAGAGCTACAGGATCTCTCTTGCTATACATACGAGGGGATATTGTTGTATTGCACTTGCCAAGACAGCCAATGTCTTTCACTTTTCCAATGGTATGGGAATATATGTACAGGTATATTAGGTGGCTCAAGTATCTTTGGGCTGTATAGGCAGGGAATATTGGCGCACTGCTCTTGATAATGTATTGATAGATAAGGAGAAACGGATCAGTGAGATGGGGGGCTTAGAAGGACATTAGAAAGGTAGACTAGTCTCGCTTGTATGATATTTGATGTTCATGGTCAGCCTATCAAGTTACGCTCCACTGGGCACATTAAAACTCTTGACGCAGATTCTATTGCCGTGTAAATTCATTCCTTCATTACCAAATACACCAGCGGATACCCTTGCCAATCCGTAACAAAAAAGTATAACAGAAAACCAGGACGGCGTTGCAAAGTATGAAGAACCGCTTGATCCGCTCATCTAAACACAGCTGATGCACCCTCAGGGGGCATCAAAGCACAATATTCAATTTGTAAAAAGGAGAGTGAGGGATTATAGCGGACTAGGAAGCAGATTATGGGGTATCAATGGAGGCACATAAAGAGCGAGGCGCCTGCCTGGCTGCCGCAGCTCTCACGGGCTCGAAGTAGGGGTGCGCCATCGCTTCCTTCGCAGTCAAACGCTCCTAGAAAGTATAGTTAATACGTTGGCGCGTGAGATATCACCCAATTCACTTACTTGGTGGTCGTATTTCAGCAGCTTGTCCAAGAAGTCCAATGCATCATTTGAAACGAACTTCTGGTTCTCTGCGTTCACGAATTGGTGCCAGCTCTTCTTTGGGAATCTCCCCAGAATATCATCGTATTGGGCATCCAGCTCGATGTCATACTTGTCAAGATAGTCGAAGAGTTCATCGGTTCCCAGCACTTTAGCAATCTTCACAAGTTGGTCCGAGTTAGAGCCACCGTGGAAGAATGGCTCCTTTCGAAATATCATCGACGCGAACATAGCGCCAAGTGACCATAGGTCTAGGGAATAGTCATACTCCTGGTAATCGACGAGTAACTCGGGACCCTTGAAGTATCGAGATGCAACTCTAACGTTATACTCAGTTCCCTGGTGATAGAATTCCGCGAGGCCCCAGTCGATTAACCGCAACTATTGCGTCACTTCTGTCAATATAAACCCTCAGCAGAACGACTCGGCTGAAGTAGGAAAATGTACTGATATACCTTTCTCTTCTCATGGTCGATCATAACATTGTGAGGCTTGACATCTCGGTGCATAATACCCTTGCTATGGCAGAAATCCAAAGCCTACAACCCCACTGTCAGCACTAGTCAATGAAAATCCATTGCGTAATCCCTCAGTCCTACCTTGAGCAGCTCGAAGATGTAATATCGAACATCAAAGTCCTCAAATTTAGGGTAGAGGGTTCGGAAGTCTGTGTTGTTGATATATTCGAAAATCAAGGAAGGTGTTTTGCTCTACAGTACTACCAGTCAGGGCATGGACACAAAAAATAGTGTAGGGTGACGAACCTGCGGATCGCGCACAACGTCCAGCAGAGCAACAATATTCGGTCCTCCTGCCAAATTCTGTAGGATCTTGATCTCCCTCTTAATTTTCTTTTTCTTGACTGGCTTTAAAACCTTGATGACACACTTCTGGTAGCTGGTAACGTTGATGCCTTCGAAGACTTCCGAGTATTTCCCTCGTCCTATAAACCCCGCACATACCCCGCAAACGAGCGACGAGAGCACACAGTTAGCACCTGGGCAGGCCAATATAACAAAATGTGTCGTAGCTCGACAGTGGCTCTGTATCCCAGTCCCCGGGCGCAACAGTACCTATCTTTCGAACCACTTCATAATTTTCTAACACTCCCCATTGAATGTTGACACTGTCATAGTCCCAGTAGGACCTGTGCATATTCAGATTAACCTACAAGCAAATCCAGTGTCAGCGCTTGCTCCTCCAGCCCAGAAACCCAAAGACCCATACATCGGCGTACACACGAGCCATACTGTGCACTGCCCTGGGGGCTCGTGGATTTAGAGAAAAGAGTGAGATGGTGGAAACTGGTGAGGAGATAAACTGGAGAGGCGTTAGTGAGTTGTGAAGCCGGATTATGGGATACAGATATCTCGCACAAGGAAATGTGAGTAAGCCTGATATAGGCGAGGTGAGGCGTTGTGTTGTATGTGAGCACAAGAATAGACGAGGAGTGTTTTCGCTAGGCCCGGGATGTTGGTCACAGACAATTTCTTTGTCCATTTAGTTGTATGATTAGTAAGCACATTCTGGCTTGGCACGAGACCAACTATGATTAGTGATCGCAACTTTGTGTATAAAGAAACTGGTGGGCGGTGTCGGGGCAGATACATGATCAGTGATCATGAAGAGTTTCCTAAGTGGAGGTAGGTGTTGACTCAAGGCCCCAGACTATTCTAAGTGTCATCATGTCCAGAAGTCATGGAAGTCTCTAGTTACGTCCTCGCGGCGCTCGGCCTCAGAAGGGTCTTGGTATGAGACTATAGTTACGTTTCAGAGACTGGAAGCAAGGCTAATGGAAGTCACGGTTTTGAGCTGAATATGCTCCTGATAGTATATCTGTAGTCTGATTATCTAAACTGAAGTTACATATCTGAACGAGAGTTGTGATTTGAGCAGCAAGGTTGATCTCGTGCCCAGACTGATGAACCTGTGGCTACTAGGAGGACCATCTATCTCCATCCCCCTTGACCGCCTCCTCCTCGACCGCCTCCTCAATCCCCTCCCGCACAATACCTCTCCCACCACAGACGGACCGCTTCTCCCCATTAGCTTGCTAATGACTTATGATCCATCAGCCAACATGCCTTGATCTTTTTCTTCTCCTTACGTATCTTGCCATTGTGGAGCTTGAGGGGCAATATACAGATACTTCATGGCCTTCTCCATGGCATAATCAATACGCCTATACATCAGCAAGAATTATCTGGCATCTGGACGCTACTATCGTGTCTCCGGACGTCGCTGGTTCGGCGGCGGTCACCCTGGCGTCCGCGGTGTTCCAGGCGCCCGACGCCCAGGAGACAAATTATAAATGTGAAGAGGAGGGGGTCGTGGTTTTGCTCCCTGCTGTTGTAGGCGTTTAATGGGGCAAATTATGGCCACTTGCGAAGGATAAAAGAGCTGGAAATTCGCTGGTGAAATGAATTAGATAGAGCACTAGATCCATAGCGTACAAGTTTATAGCGAACTAGTTCGACGATAGCTCCGCTGTTGAATATATTCTCCTTTAACCAAAATTCTTCCGTTCATAACCGTAATCTTACAAAAGGTTTATTCAGATTTCTTAGCATTTTGCGAACTTGTGGCTGAGGCTAGCATATCGAGCGTCTCCCTAACACATTACAGGAATTCCTGAGGCATTGTTACCCTCCGTAGGCTGCTGCTTCTGTGTGTTCCTACATCCCTGCCGCTGGATAAGTATGCTTGTAGACGTCGCTAGGTTGTTGGCATTACCCTGAAGTATTTGTCATTGAACCTTATTCTATATGTTTCTTCCCTTGTGTCTAGCACCCGGGCACCTGCTGGATAGCCTGTCGCATACATAGGTAGACTACGTGTGTGCTCGCCCCCGTGTCCCTCGTCCACCCCAGTACCTACCAACATCAACTCTCTGGGCATAGCCTGCGTCCCGTGGACGTACCTCAATCACTCACGTAGGTTGGCTTCCCCTTGCCCTGCCCGCCATACCCCTTGGCTCGTCATCCTAGCCCCGTCCCGTTACAGTATCTTACCATCCTAAAATCGTCAAATATATCACCACCCTCAGCTCCCCCAGCTCTCTTCCTCCCCGTTATGTGTCTCTTCATTACCAGCATGTCTGCCTCTTCTGTGGACCCCACTCCAGACACAGACACCCCAAACATCACTCCAATCTCCCGCCAAATTTTAATAAGTGGAATAAGAAAGACTTTCTCAAGGCCAATCAGGAGGAATATGATCTTACGGATAAGGGCATTAGACACATTTGCAATAACAATGCCTGCGGACGTCATTTGCCAGGGTTGACCAAAGAAGGGCTTGTCAACCGCCCCTGCAGTTATCCTAGGGTGGGGCATGCTCGACCATTATCCCCATGATACTGTGGAGATGATAATGTCAACATAGAGTTGGTGCAGAGCATCAGCAGAAATTGACACATGGCCCAAGACTAGTTAGTGGCGTTACTGTAGTTACAAGCTATTCTACAGGGTTGCAAAACCTCTCTATTCGGACCTCATTGGGAATGCCGCTGGGGATGTCATAGGGATGTCCGTGGGGGTAGGTTATTCAGAGGTCTTGGGTGGGGATATCGCGGATGTCAAGGCATGATGTCATACCTTGTCGATTGCAACTTCCACAGAAAAAAAATTTGTACCTTACGGTAATGCATACCCCAGATCGTGTAACGGGACTAACCCCAGATTCACGTCGTGTACAGGACGCGATGTGAGTAGGTACATATTGTGGAGAAAAATTCAAGCAAGGGTTGGCCCAGAACTTGGTACATAGGATACGGTATGGGTTGTGTAGAGTGACTGGTCTATCCGTATTTGGTTATACAATTATTATTAAGAAACAAAGTTTCCAGTAGGTATGTCGTTGCAGATTAAAACAGTTACCATAGTATGTCACGTTTTCTTCTTCTCCCGGACATATGTGTACTCTGTGCTCACAACGGCAATACTACGAAGTACTATCCTCCCGACAGTTGGCAGCACTGCAGTAATCCAGACGTATTGTGTCAGTTCCATTGCATCGGGAATATACACTCTACAGATTTCACCTCAATTCCACAGGCCAATATACTGTCCATATCACCTCAGTACATTCCATATTTCAGCAGGGAAGGGGGTTCATTTCGTTGCAGGCAGAAGGGACCACCTTTAACTATTCTTTTGGGGAGTCAGCAACTCGGTATATTTACTCAATGGTACCACCGACATTGCAATTGTCCCAGATATCTACGTGCAAAGCCTCAGAATGCGTGCTGGAGTGGAGATTACAATCAAGTTGAAAAAAGGTGTCTGTGAAGCCAATCACAGGCAAACATGATAGCCTCCGGTAACAGCAGTTCTTACTGATCTCATAAAACATTGGCAATTTATGTGGTTCTCACAATTTGGCATTCGGCAGAGACGACTTGACCTTCGCCCTGATGTCACATTGGTGGAAAACATCTTGAATGAGCAAGGCAGCGGCTCATATTATAACATGTGTAAGCTGAAGGACTACCTAGCAGGGAAGCGGGGAACAAAAGTTAGTGAGGCGGTGGGTTGGATCAATTCTTATCAAGGGAAAGAGTTGATCTATATGACCTGGTCCCCAAGTCTGAGGCTGGGAGAATGGAGGAAGAAATGTCGGAAAGTGAGATTGCACAATACAAGCTTATGCAAATAAAGTTCCGACCTCATCTTTGGTTTTTTTCTCCTACAGGATGGGGATTCTTCTGTGTGTTTCCCATTTTCTTACTGTAATCCATCATTGGGCCAAAGTTTTTCATTTTTATTTACTCAGCACCTACCTAGGTAGGTACGTAGTCCGGCGCAAAATATATCCCAATGATGCGCTAGTTAAGTCCCGTACATAAGCTTCAATTATTTCATTTTTACGTAAGCAAGCATGAGTCTCTCAGATAATTTATAAAGTCATTAAACGACGGTAGTAGGTATTTCAAGATCAGCACCTTTACTGAGTACGAATACTTAGTAGATGGCATGATATGAGAGGCTTTTTGCATCTGCTTTGAGTCTGGTTGGCATGCTGCTTTTCAACCAGACTATATTCGTGATTTATACAGTATACCTACTGTACTGTACTCTGTAGTAAGGTACACTTTGGAAACTTGCTCCTGGCATCATACACAAGGCATCAAGTAGAGAGCTATGTACATGTACAATGTCATAGCTGAAATGGCCAATCTACAAACCTATCCCTCAGCTATCATAGGATGGTTCACTTATCGCACACGCAGGGCTGGGTTCAGGAATTTGCCCATACACCTCAGTCGCTTGGCGGGTTAGCGTCGTCTCTCACCCGCAACACCAAGCGGTGCCTGACTAAGAAAAGATCACGAAACAACGAATTGCCACTAGGAGGTAAAAAGGGCGACCCCGTTCCAAACAAATATCCAGCACTGCATCGAATTCGGTTTCAATTTTTCCGGGAATCCCTAGTGTTCAGAAGCCACACGGGGCTTCGCGTTCCTGCCTTCGCGAAAAACAATCCCTCGAGTAATCGTCGCAAACTCTGCATGGACAAAAGGATGGCTACTGGATCGGTTGACCCTGAGGATCGCGCAAGGAAAAGGCGTAAACAATCGGTGAGAGATATGTTTCGTTGTTTGCTGTATTGTTTTGCGTCGGTTGTTGCAGCTGCGGACGCTTGTTGGGGGGGTAAATACTTCGCGGTTTCGCGGTTCGGCGATGGTTGCGTTCGGACGACGCTGAGAGTGGAGGTGGGAGGAAACTCAGTGCGAGACGTGAAGTAGTACTTCGGGGTTGGTTGGACTAACGAGCGGGATGAGTCGCCCAGGCCCCGCAAAGTGACGACAAAGCTTCCCTGGTCATAAACGATGGTCAACGGCTGTTGGAGTCGATTCTTCGTCGCAAGGATAGGTGAGAAAAACACCTAGAAATAACCCCCCCCCCCCACACACACACCCGCATCTCCCAATCCTCGGCCCCTGGGTTGCTCAAGTAACTAATGTGTGTATTTCTCCTCTAGGACACGTCTTATTCATAAGGAATTCAGGTCACTCCCAGATAAGGTACGTATTCTGCGTGTTGCATACTCGAAGAGGAACCACTTCGGAGCTTACACTAGGAGTTATATAGGAGGCATACCCCGATTACTACGAGGAAATTACGAATCCAATTGCGCTCAATGAAATTCAGGTAAGTTTCAGTCGCAGAACGTTATCTCTTCATTCACATACTAATGTTCCATTTCAGACAAAGCTCTTCGCCAGTGGATACTCTTCGCTGGATGTGCTGAAGCGAGATCTTAACTTGATGTTCGATAATGCAAAGATCTACAACGAGCCAGACAGTCAAATTTACAAGGATGCAAACACTCTCCAAAAAATGGTTCAGGAGTTTGAAGGTAGGGAGCCCCCCAAACCAGTAGCGCCTGTAAATGGGCGTCCTTCGCAAAAGCACAGTAACACTGCTATTGATGGGAGCGTGGGCCCAAGGATGGAGGATACAATGGTGAAAATCATAGATGGGTTGCTAAATAGTACTGACAAGAAGTATTTATTTTTATCCCCATGAAGACACATAATGATACATACTAATCATTGCACTGCAGTGGAGATGCAATGTTTGACGATTTCCGAAATCTGGTCAGCAGAAAAGACTACCCTGAATACTACAAAATTATCAAAGAACCAATGTCCCTCAACACTGTACGGAAACGGATACTGGCTCATAGATATACGGGCTGGCTTGAATTCGAAAGAGACATGGAGTTGATTATTCAAAATGCACAAACCTTCAATGAGGACGATAGTTTCATAGTTCAAGTTGCACTCGAACTCCAGGTATGCCCTCCATGTTTCATTCTCCTTGGCTGTATACCCACTCAACAAACTTGCATCCTAGAAACGCTTTGAGGCTATGCTACTGAAAGAGCGTGGGCCTATGGAGAAGCCGAATGCTCCAGCACAGAGTGGTATCAAGTTGAAGCTCAACATGAAGTCAGAAAATCAAACATCTTCCATACCCGCCCCAAAGCTGAAGCTTACAATACGTAACCCGCGGGGTAGTCCTGAGCCAGCCCAACAAACTGGCTCTCAAGCCCCGGAAGTTGTGTATGGTAATGGCTATACGCCTCAACCCAATGGAAACCTGAACAGACGGACGCCAGTGCAACATACTGCCCCAGTTTCGAGGCAACAGAGTTCTCAGTCTGTCTACCAACAATCCCCGATACCCACTCCACCAACTACCGATACCCCGGCTGAAGTTAAAACCGAGCCTAATGGAGTGTCTACTCGTCCACGGCGGTCACCAGGTGGAACCCCCAAACCGACTAAAGTATTACCAATGAGAAAGTCGCGCACCCCAGCCCTTCTACCGGAAGCCGAGTCCATCACGGTTGCCCCTCGAGCATCTGGTTCCCACCTATCGCCCCCTGCTCAAGATCTTCCCACTCGCCAGACCAGCGCCCCACTCGTAGCCGAGAATATGGGGCCTCCTGCCAATCATATGTCAACCCCAGGATCGAATGCCATGTCACCAGCCGCTCAGTCACAGGTTCTCAATGGGAGCTACCCATTAGCAAATGGTATCGATCCGAGGTTTAGGCCTCCAGGAAAAGGTATGTAAATTGCGCAAATGCCATACATATACGGAATGACTAATACTTATATGGTATCAGGGATTGAGGATGCGCTCATCTCTAACCTCACAGTCGGGACTCACCCCAACCTGAATGTTACCCCTGTGATAGAGTACAGTTTCCCAGCAGATACGACTAAATCGTTCCAAAACCACGTTGTGTTCTTTGAAGCACAACATAATATTCTCCTAATTTCGCTAGCCCTAGGGCCCACGATGCAAGGGCGCCCATATACGGCATCCATAACTGTCAATGGGCACAGGTTGTTCTTTAATACACTACAGCCGAACCCCAACAGACGAAGGGAAGATCAATTGGCCATGGCCTGTGATGTTAGGTTAACCCCAGGCAAGGTCACACATATCGAAGTCCTTTTGATCGCCGGGCAGAAAGGGCAGAAGGCCGGTATGGGAGAGCAGGAGCAGGAGAAATTTGTAGTGGATGCATTTTTACATTACGAGTGATCTACAAGATATATCTGGGGCTTAGTATGGAGAATAGGCAACAAAACGAGAAAATGGAAATCGTCCATAGGTGGAAATGGTGCTGTTTAGGGCGTTATGATTTTTTGTTTAGCTTTTTGTCTCGCTAATATCTTTGCTATTTGTGGATGAGAGAAAAGGGGGGGCGTGGAATAGGCCTGTGGAGATTCCAGATTGGGCGAGGGTTCTGTCGCTGTGGCTTTTTTTTTAGGATTTCTCTTCACACAACCTCCTCTAGGGATTCACTTGGGTACTTATTCTTTTCTGCTTTTGATTTTATTTCCACCCCCAGCCTTTTGATTCATACTTCTTGTTATAATCCATGGTCGGATGTTGGTTTGCTTTCTTACTGCCATCCAAACATCGTGCACCTCTCTTCGCCGCCTACCCTACTAAAACTTCCCACAATAATCTTACCATACATCTTCATCAACCTACATGTTATTATCGCTTCTCATAGATATCATGCTATCAAGATTCTTTCTTGGTTGTAAAGGTCCGTTTGGGGATGCAGGTACGCTTGGCTACCTTCTTGGGACACCTTTCATTCGGTACTCTACCTTTTTGGTGCAAAGTGATCATTCCTCTACATAAACTCTTTCGGGTTAGTCAAGTAATGTTCCAAAGCTGCCCGATTAGGCATATTGGGCCACGCCACGTATATAAGGAGGTTTTCCCCTCGATGGTAGAATTTCCCTCTGGTTGTTGTCATGCGCTTCGGCTTCGCCTTCAGTTCATTTACGAATCAGTATTCAGTTATTACATTACGGTTGTTCTTCGATTTCATAACGCACCGTTCGATATTCTACTTTGTGGAATAAAAAAGGTATTTTTGAGCAGTAGCTTTTAAAAGTGTGCAGATTTGACATGTACGGTTTGTACTAGTACATAGCGTTCGGTATGACGACAGATTTTCGTTGTACTGTTTGCTGGAGGCATGCCACGGATTTATGTGGACGCTGCAAAGTTGTTAGGTATTGCGGTTTAAGTTGTCAAAGGGACGACTGGAAGACGCATAAGGTGTTGTGCGGTATCGATTTATACCCGGCGAAAGATTTGACTGTGAAGTCTTATCGTGGGCTTTTCTTTCCGGAAGACGAAGAGAGACCTCGATTCATTGAGATATTAGTGGAGACAAGCAGCGATAGCGAACAACCATCGATGATGCCGAGTATAAGACGGTTGCTCGGAGGAGGTAATAGTTCGCGTTCTCTTTCTCGAAGCGGAATCCAGAATAGGGAGAGAGAGTTGATGAGGGGTCAACTCGTGTTACATGCTAAACCAGATGGGATATCGAAAGTTGGAAGAACTTACAACTTATCATTACGGAAGTTTCTGGGTCTCCCAATGGAGTCGGGTATAATGGGCCCGGTGGTTGTTACGAAGCGTAAAAAGAGCGAGGGTAATAACGAGATTGAGGAGTTCATGGATATTGAAGTCGATGATTTGAGAGATGCAGTGGATTTTCTCCGATTCCAGACGACTTATTCCGCAATGGAAGAGAAGATATTTCAGAATTTCAACATTTTTGACTTCTTACAGTAATCAGCTGTCGCCAAGTCGCTATGTTCAGCTATAGTGAGTTCAGAATTAATGATATGGGATAACGCAGTATATATATTTCTTGTTAATATCTATGTTCTCGTAAAGTATTATACACCATATCTGCACGCACTACCTCTCTACACACCACGCACCACATCGCCACGTACCACATCCCTCCCTACACTGCACCTCCATATACAATGCCAATCCCACATAAACGCCTTGGACCTCTATCTATATCTACATCGACTGGGCCTCGCCCTGTAAAGCTACTTCGTCTAAACAAGGCATCCAATACTGGCTCAGGCATACTGCAGGCAACCGAGTCAAGTGACTCAGATCATCAAGTTCCCAAGAGCGTCGACCCTCTCAAGCCGGAAGCCCACTCTGATTCTGATGTTGAACACTCCAACTCTGACTCCAATGACTCCGACCCCTCTGAGGCCTCCGATTCTGATTCCGTAGTCAGTTTTGAACAGGAAATCATAGATTAATTAGCTTATAACTCTGTATATAAGACTGTATCTGTTAATAAGATTGTATTTTTTTCGTACTAAAACGCTCCGACCGTGCTTAGGACTGCAGTCTTACTTGCCAATTTCTACGGTATGACCGCGCTGAGTATGGGTTATGGTGCGCCCAATCCATCAAAAAAATTAAGAGATTCAGAATTCTGATACACTGCCGATGTCAAAGCATCAACCTGGCCTAGTAACAATTACCCTGATAAATCAAACACACCATCAGCTCAGAAAGGTGAGGGTAAAGATTGATATCAGTCAGTCATTATCTGGCTGTTGAGGCGAGGAATTTGGTCCGGAAAATACGCTATTATGCATATTTGATTTATACCTCTCTGGCTGCAATTTTGGGGCTGGCATCCTCATAAAAACTACGCCATTGGCAAATCCAATTGACGGTGGAGTATCAAATGGACTATTGGGCAGATGCGCTCAGGTATAGGGAATTTCAGTAATGTAGGATTTGTATTGACTTTTCTGCCCGCAGATCTGGGGAACTAAGCGGTACGCCCGGAGAGTCAATCTTACGAAACAAAAATTGAGACTGGATAAAGTATTGGTGTATGCTTACCAGGCCTGGCGGGGTGCATACAGGATCTCTATTTTATATGTTGCACTTTTATTAGGGGATGAGAGAACAGTGGACGGTGTCTGGTTATGTGTGAATGAGAACTCTTGAGTATCGGTTATCGAATCTGCCTGGGAGACTCATTTCATTTTCTTGCGCGCGAGCGAGCCCGAGGAATAGTACATTAGATGACAATTGGCCGTGCCTGAGAAATTGCTGTGGTGGGGCCAGTAGCAGTCTTCTCCTACATTCTTATCACCCCATCAGAACGCAGCAACAGGGCAGAGGAGAGAGAAAACATTGGAGGAGGAATTGTAATGAGCGCATTAGTGATCTGAGACCTGAGACTGGGTGGGTAATTGATGGGGATAGTTGTGAAGAGTATAAAAGAAGGAAATTGATTGTTACTGGCAAACAAAACACACATACCCCATTGTCCATATAGAAATGGGTCATAATCTCACGGGGAAAAAGCGGTGTGAGTTGGCTGAGGGTAATCGTAATAGTAAAATATAACCAACTCCAGAGAAGTAAACAAGAAACACACCAACTTTACTTCGGTACAAGTCCACCCCCCAAAAAAGAAAGGAATAACACGACGGCTCAGAACGCACACATCTATTTCAGCACCAATGAATGAGTGAAGACATTACATGACTCTGACCCTTAACGTCTCCATAGTTATATAGCCCCGTGCGTTTGCCGCTCATATCACAGCTACGGCCACTTCCCACCCAGCAGTCCATATTATCCGAGGCAGCAGCCTACTCAGCATTTACTGCTTTTGGTACACCATCCATTGACGGCCACCAATTCATTCTACCATAGCTGTCGATGATTTCCCTCAGACACTCTTCGGTTACTTTTGGTACAGAGTACTCAAACTTTGTGACCTCCTTAAATCTCGTTCCATCCAAACAAAAGTTGCAGTCTTTTATAGTATCGCCATCAAGGTAAGGGGCAATAGGACCTGGCCTGGTAATCTCGTACTTGCTAAGGAGGTCACTCCACGACTGAAGTAACTCGTCATTCTCTTCATCAACGGCAGTGCCAAGGTTCAAACGTGCCAATTGAGATACCATGGCTCCATGGAAGCCAGTCTTGATCTGGAAAATACTGGCTATGAACTCCGATAATATTCCTTGGTCTTTATCTCGTTAGTATCTAGAGCCTAGAGGAGTTGGGAACAGGACTGACTCGTATCTCCTTCATCTACAATGTTGAAAAGTGGAATCTCTCCCATGGAGTTTTGATCCCAGTTTGCTTTACCGTTGACGTACCACTGGGATACATGCCACAGGGCTCTGGCAACATCTTTCACATGAATTGTGTTGCTTTTTAGGTCCTTTGTCCATAGCCACCTCATTTCTCTGTCTAGCTCCTTATAAACCCTTGCCATACAAAGCATGGTTCCAACAAGTTTCGAGCAGTACTCTCCGTAGACATTTGCCATTCGAATGATCACCAAATTCAATCTTTGGTTTCTAGTTAGTCAATATTAAGGTATCATGTTCAAGTATAGAGCATACCCTGGAATCTTTCGGAGTTCATTTTCTGCTTGTAGCTTGTACTTAGCTAGCTTGAGCCATGGCTTTACCTTTGCTGTCTCCTCCGACGGGGTGGATTCAGGCTTATATATTGCACCTGTGCTGAGCTCAACAAAGCATTTGACGCCGCATTTTGCTGCCTCCTTGCCAGCAACGACCGAGAGCTTCAACGAGCGCTGCTTGTATATCTCATCTTGTTGGGAATACCGAGTATCGCCACCGCAATTAAAGACATAGTCCCACGTGGAGCCGTCTGGCCTAGCGAATACCTTTTCACAGGTTTCTATTCATCACATTACATGTCAGCTCCAAAATTGTGCCGTGAAATAGATGCGCAACTATCCTTCCTTCAGCAATGCCACCTTGATCGACTAGGGGGTCTATACTAACGTTCTCTTGACATATCGGCTTGCTGGAATCGCTCCATCGAACAAGCAGCCTTAAACTCGGGGGCCAACCAAGCTAGCTGAGGAAGTTGCTTGTCTACGATCTTAATCTCAGATGCAAGGTCATTATCATAGATATATTTGGTGATATGACGCCCAATGAAACCTAAATTTGGGACAATGGACTGTCAGTTTAGCGTCCTATTTTGTGCCCCTAAACAATGGAACTGAACACAGTAATTAAAACGGAGCTGTCCTACCTAGGCCGCCAATTATCAGCACAGCAGGCTTCGATGCCGGATTTGACATTTTTGAGGAATGATCGTTGTGAAATCAATTGTGGGAGCGCGGGGTCTGAGAGAGTTAAGAGGTTCAGATTCGGGTTCGGGTTTGTCTTAATTGCCAGAGCTTGAGATACTCTAATAAAGCAGCAATATAATTGGTAACAAGCACCTGCCCTGTGGATAATCAGCCGGTGGATAGGTTTTATTTAGACTATGGATGGATTGGACGCAAGGTTCTGTGGCTGCCCACTGTTCTGCAGATCGAAAGAGGTGGGGTTCTCAGTGGACTAAACACCAGGGGGAGGGGTTTGAATTGACTGGGGAAACGGGAGAACGCTGCTTTTCGTGCGAGGATGGTTCCGACTGAGATTGATATGCTGAAGATGCTTGCTGTGCTGCAGGGAGCGGGAGACATACGTGGAGCAATTGGCTCGACCCCATGGTAACGGGTTCTCTACCACCTTCCCACCTGGAGATCTTATGAATTCAATTAACTTTCCGTGAGTGTTGAGATGACTTTGCATGTAGGGATCTTTATTGGTTCAGACGAAATGTGGAGTGGGATGAATTCGAAGCACACTAGAAGCCAGGGCATGCAGCACACAAGACACATCAGAGTCTCATTTGGCATTCCTCCTATATTTTTTAGGGAAATTGCTCTGTATTCGAAGTCCATTATTATTGTGCAGTTTTTATTTCATTTGATTTGTGTATATGGTTATGTGGAATTGGCGATGGAGTCAGGTGAACCGGAGGAGATATTGTTTGTTTGGGTGAATG
>Ga0307514_10003559_pt1 | contig 14837 bp, 8 predicted proteins | sample 16_EM_MG_FD_203088 | JGI IMG/M metagenome (GOLD analysis project Ga0307514, IMG submission 203088) | Populus trichocarpa ectomycorrhiza microbial communities from riparian zone in the Pacific Northwest, United States - 16_EM | ecosystem: Host-associated > Plants > Roots > Unclassified | place... | reverse complement strand
AATTGCATGTTCGGGGGTTACCCAATCTCATAGTAGGACCATGGGAATTGGAGCTGGAGTCTGATGAAGAGGCTGAATTTGTTGATGAAGCTGAAATAGAGCCAGCTATGGATGTCTAGCAACTGGAGCTTTTTTTTCAATTTTATTTTAAATTTTATTAAGTTATTTCAGTGCTTGCCCGCGGTGCCGACATTAAATTTACATGGAGTCTTGTATCTCAGTGAGCATGTTGCCATCCACCTGTTTTAGTGCGACCTGACTACACCTGTTTTGTATGCATGTAACTTCTCTGCGTTAGCTCTTCAAAAGCGACATGGAGTCTTCTTTCCCAGTGGATGCGGTAGGCCTTTAAGTTAAGCACAACCGAATTACCTGTTGCAGGATATAGAGCATTGGACAGGTATTGCGCAATCCCACTTCATGAGTAAGCAGGCTGCTATGGTACTCCTTGCACGGCACACGCCATTGCAGCCAGCCCAAAGGCAGGGAACATTTAGCGATCCGTCAAGGTGACGCAGTTTCTGAAGACCACTATATAACAAATTTTGCGAAAACCATGCTAACTAGAAGTGGTGCGAATGTGGATGGGGATAATGTAGTCTGGTTGGCACAAGCCGCTCTCCACGTATGCGGTATTTAGCACTGAAGGTAGTTTTGCTTGTCCATTGTGCCATTGTAGCGTAAATATTATAATGGACTCATGGACATTCCCTTATAGGTACACCTTGTTCTGAGTGTGTAGGCGGGTACTTGCAGACCATGGCTACTGACTGTCCTCGTGCCATTGATTACCAACACCACCGTCAGTGCATAGAAGCGTTACCTAGGGTGCAAACACTTTACAAGTATAGGTACTTTGTAAATATTTCGATATATATGAAGTAGGTATTGGCTACAACTCTAGCTCCAGAGCATTTACCAGACTCCATATAGAAGCCTGCAGTCAGACTGGCGAAGGTCGCGAATCTTGGGGCGGTTATATGGACTTGAAGATCGGTACTTAGTAGGTATCTGATTACTTAACTTTATAATTACCACTGAAGTGTACCCATTTAAACGCCGGCTGGTAAAAGGCTAGGTATCTATCGGCCACACACCTGAAAATATTTACCGGTCAAACTCCCTGGTCAACATACATGTACTAGAGTATGGACTCCACCCCGCCAGGGGAAGGGCATTCGATTGATATCAGCTGGGAGCAGCAACCACCGTGTTCCGTGCCACTGTCATGTCCATGTTCCCAGGAGTCCTCGGAGATCAGAGTGAACAGGAACCATTTGATCTTAAATAGTTGATATCTGTGATTAATAGGTATTGGCATTGGAAGTCACCTACGAGTTCAGCTTACCGTGTGTTGTGGCTCCACAGGTCCACAGGAGGTATGTATAAAGTCTGTTCATAAGAAAAGGGGCCAATATGGCTCACGGCAGCAAGATTTTCATGTATTTTGCTATTGCTATTGCTGTTGCTTCAGTGCTAACAATTCTTATATTGGAACTATATGGCTACGGAGGCGGAGGCAGAAGCTCGTGTCTAACGCTCCAGCGGCTGTCGTAGCCTTTTTTTTTCTTTTTTAAAAAAAATAATCAATAATCGCATTCAGCCTACTTTGACTATGAACGGCCGAGAAGTGTGGGGAAAAGGTAGAAACGATAAGGCTGGGTATTGTGGCGATCTTTGAGAAGTACGTGGAAATCCACCCCACCTTAGTAGCATAGAGAACCAAAGTTTGTGACCTGGATTCCTCATCTCCTGCAGCCTTCCGTGCTTCCGATAATAATACCATAAGGTGCTGGGATGTAGTGGATGCAGGGAACTACTCAATCTGTTTCAGAGAATGCCATGACTACGACAACGAACACCATGGCCATATCGTCAGACTGCAGTGATTGGGTTTGATGAAGGGGATGCAGATATAAAGTGGGTGCTGAAGGTTAGGAGGTGGGTTAATATTGGGCATAAAAACAAGGTGCTCCTAGTGGCAGTAGAGGAACCGGACAACATCAAATTCACCTCCTCAATATCACTCTTATAAACCACAATGGGATGAGGCCCTCCGCCAATGCCCCAATGCTACGCCTTTCACCCTCCTACCATGAATCAAAGTTGCCGGAGGCCTAGGCACCACGACGGTACCACCACCACCACCACCAGTACAGTAGTCTTGCAGAAGGCTTCCAGACCCCTAATGACATGAATTCAGGGGGGCTATACGAGTTCATCTACGTGCACTTTGCCTCCTCAACCAACCGAGGCACTAAAATCTAGTGATTGTGTGCATCTTCACCATTTATCCGCGAGCACCTTACTTCTCTCGGGAGGAGTCCTATTCAATAATGGCTCGTCATAGGCTAGATAGGCTCAATACGATTAATGACTCCTTTATTAAAAAAAAGCTGAGGTCGGTGGTGATCATCAAGATGGGCATAATCCTCCGATTGGGATCCGATCTTGGGTCTTCCGAGGCAATGCAGAAGGTGCAAGGTTATATCGATTCCTCGGATTTTGGATGAAGAAATGTGGTTGATAGATACTGGATACCCTCAGCTGGAGTTTTTGCGTTGCCCATATGCATTAGAGCTAACTGTGGGCATAATCGTAAAAAGACTCCAGAGTAAGGGCAATAAATCCTGGTCATACCCACCGGGAGAGTACTCACAAAAGGCTGTGTTAGAATTCACACGGATTATATCCCGGTTTCTGACTCAATGTTACTATTGTCCCAGTCTAGCAGCCTTTGCGGTGCAAGCAGGAGTGGCACTATGGGACAGATAAAAAAAGATTGGTCACTAAGTAAGGGCATTGAAGAATTTGCCCAAGATATAACGCCAGAGATTATGTACATTTAGGTACTGACTCTTTTTATTTTTCACATTTCTATATTTATATTATATACTGTATATACGTATCCGATGGCAGGCTTGTGATCAGTGGAAATGGGTAGTTGTTATAGTTTTGTATTTTGATACTTATATGACGTGGGGTATTAATTGATTCATTTACACAGATCTATATCTCCCAGACCGGCACTCGAACCGGAGAATGCAAGCCAATATAGATGCAGGAGCATTCATGCTGGAAATGAACCCTTAATCTAGTTGGGCTGTTACATGTTCCTTTCATCGTTACAGGAGTCAACGCAAGGTGCCAATCCTGGCTTATATATATTCTACTCTCCATCTAAATTTCTGTAGTTTAATATACGAATATGAATATACGATTCTTCGGTAAAGCTGCAAAAAATTGCAAAAATATAGCTTATGCATATTGGAGTACTCTAGTATGGATCAGTTCTTTAGCCTGTAGGCATTGATAGCCAGATCTGGACTTCTTGAGAGGGGAGATCGCACAACCAGACTATTACAGTAGTAATATACTTGGTACTCCCATGAATTCTTGTTTATGGCCCATGCAACTTACGGAGCAGAATTAATTAGCCAGTCCATGATAACTAATAGCCTTGCAGCTACAGTACGGAGTACATGCACAACAATAATTTATCGTTGCACCGAGTATTATTGATCAGGGTAAGGTTGCTATTTTTAGATTACCCGTCTTATGACCTTATACGTATACTCCGAATATGAGGATGCAATGTTTTCTAGTCTGGTGGGCACCGGCCTCTCGTAATGTTTTTCGGACTTTGGAGGCATGTTGTAGGGCGCATAACTCGTAGCTTATTTTCAAGCTAAGAAACCCCCATAGGAGAAGAGATAATAACCAGACTAGGAGTTTAAATATTTCCTATAAAAGTTGCATCTAATTCGCCAAACCTTTTCCTTTCTGGGCGCTGCATGATCTCTTTCAATTCGTGTTTCCGCAAGGGAAGGCCACCATAGCATCTCGGCTTGTTCAGCAGCACAATGATTGGCCCTACTTAAGTTGGGAGTCCTTAGATAGCTTTTCGTTGAAACGATCGTTGTGATTACTATTGCTTGGCTTAGGGCTTTCTGCTAGCTCAAGGCACACAGTATGGGACAGGGAAGCACATACATGCAATAGATGTATGTTGTTATTGAGTTGACCAGATCAGCACGGAGGAAATTGATTTGGACAAGTGTGTACTGTAGTGTGAGTAGCCTCCTAACTTAGGGGCCCCTCACTACAGCCCTCGCCTGATTCCACCAGGCTTCGGTCGTGGAGTGCCTGATCGATCGAGCTTGTACAAAACTGTATTGGCATACCGTATCTTGATTGGAGAGAAAGTACATATGTACTATGTAACTTCCCTTAAGGTTCAACGGTGCTATTCAACGGTGCCACTGTACCTACGGTATCCCAGTGGCATACTCACCGTCAGCGTCATCGTTAGCGTTTCAGATGCACAACGGTAACTTGATCTGGAGCTGTATAGGCTATATGTCCGTGAGTGTATGCCAGGAAGGGAGGGGACTAGTCCCTTCGGAAGTAGGCGGATGTATATGCATGAAATCACACCTCCTAGTTGGTTCTACATTTAGTTCTCGGTGAAGATCCTTGCGGTAAGGTGCGCGGTCTCAAACCGTTCAATCGAGGTGGTGAGCCTTCATTGTCATTTACTTCTTGAGTTAAGAATTTTGGGCGGAAATACAGGGGCGAGGCTTCCAAAATACAACAGAACGAAGGGTTTAAATTTTGGAATCAATCTGGACAGCCAAGTTGAGGACTAGGAACATTTTCGGGCGGGGCGTTCTATTTTCAGATAACTCTAGGATCCCAATTCAGCATCCGACACGGCCGTTTTGTATTTTTCGCTCAAATGCGACCATACTTGGAAATACCACTATTCCTGCTACCTGCCTTCCTCTTCACCAGCGAAATTCTTATCGTTAATGCGACTGCAACTGTGGATACTCGCCGAGTTATTCAAAAAAAATCCAGGTCTCCAGATTCTTCAGATAAATTTAACCTCACGCGATGTGCGAAACAATGTCGGACCGAGTTTTTCCAGTACTGCCATACTCGTGAGCCGGATGCGAAAGGAGACACTAATGCTTTCAGAACGTGTATGTGTGTCTATAAGAGTGGCGCACAGTATATGGAGCACTGCGCTAGGCATTGTAATGGAGAGGACTCCTTCCCAGAGCAAGTGGGAGAAATGAGGGCTTGGTGGTCGGATTGGTGTGGTGAGTCTGGATCCGTTCTGAAGTTTTCTCACTCCTAGCTTCCCGTCACTTTAATGAGTATTCATGGATACATCTCATCGCCATGCGATTGATAAATTGTGAATTTGGAGGCATTTGGGGACAAGCTAATTTTAGGTATGCGAGGTAATAGGGAAGCATGAACCAACTTCCACGACAAGTATATCCATACCGGGACCTTCAGGACCCAGTGCAGACATTGAGAAAGGCAAAACCCCAGGAATGCCTTTGATAGGTGACAATGGGAAGCCTGGGAAAGACTCACGAAGACCAACACCTTCACCGAAACCTGAGAGAACCCCCGAATCCAAACAAAAGGGTCAAGGTGTTAGTGTTATCACAGCGGGTGCATCTGTGACATTCGCCTCCGCGTTTCTTTTTCTGGGTTATGTGATGTTTATGAGGCGGAGCAAATATGCACGACGAAGGGGAGTCTTAGCTTGGCTACGCCTCAAGCTTCTCGAGAGAGGGTATCGTGGAGGTGCAGTAGCACTTCCCCGTTCCCGCACAACTGCGATGAGAATGAGGGTTACGAATGGCCGAATGGAGGTGGTGGGGAACCCAAAGTGGTTGAACAAGACAATGCCACCATTGCCTCAACAACGAAGTACAAACGCGGGGGCGAATAGAGACGTACGAAATTACGGAAATGATATAGCTCATACAAGGGCCAAAAGTGGGTTTTTGTCGAGAATTATAGGTACGCAAGAACAGGCGACTCCCGGAGGATTAAGGAGGGGAGGAGTATTTGGACGGATTCAGGGTGGCAGAAAATCGCATCGGTACAGCCAAGGTTGGCTTAATGCTGCAAAAAAATACACCGACGCAGAGGAAGAAGATGAAAAGGTTCAGGATTATTTTCGCAGTAAAGGTATTGCACGGTCTGGGAAATATACCGGAATTAGTTCTTCACCAGATGGAAATGATACATTACCGGAGGGTGTTGACGAGAGAAATCGGTCACTAAAGGATTGGTCGGCGGGAGAAGGGAGGATGTACGGCGAAGGTGGCTTGGATGTAGGAGAAGAAGATGAGGGTGTGGAAGGTGCAGAGGGAGGATCACAACGACAGTCGCTGCAGGTGATCAGCGGAGACGAAGAGTATTCTCAAGGCCTTATAGGTTCAAGCAGCCGAAGTGAACATCAGGTTGGCCAATTTCAACACATCAATGAGGAAAACTGTGATGAGGATGAAGACCGCGATGAATTGTCTGGTCATGGCCGTTCACAAATAAATTATTTGTCAACTGGTCGGGACAGTGCAGGTAGCAGCCGACCCAACAGCCCAGACGAAGATTATGCTCTCAATGCCGCCATATCAGCGACGCCACATCTGGATAGCCTTGGTTGGGACGGAGTTGAGGATACACAAATCAACGCCACTGGGGGCTTGAGCAGGGCCTCAAGGATCCCCGGTGGAAGTTACAGTAAAGGGGGGCTGGACTTTGAGGAAGTTGATCTTGTCGAGCCAGAGTATGATGGTGCCGCTTACGGTTGGACAGCTAGAAGCGACGCCCAATTCTCGTCATACTCTGGAATGGATACCAATACCACCCAAGGCTCATCTGGGTATGGTCCAATCCTGCCCGTCATCGAACCTGACCCTCAGCATGGGACAGGGGGTACGGAATATATGCAGCATACAAAGATGAGGCCTAGGTCGAAGTGGCGGGTAAGTGGGAAGATCCCAAAAGGGTTCCTTGGACGGAAGGGGAAGCATAGCAATGGGAGTGGGAGTACTGATTTGGGGCGGGGAGCCTATGGCTCCGTCTAGACCTAGATCTGTTGGGTTTCCTCCTGCTTTTCGATAGAGTCTGGCCGATCCCTATTCCCATCATATCAGAAATTTCTGTTAGCGTCCATGATCACCTACTGTAATACGTATGTAATATCTTTACGTATACATGTGTATATTCTGTTCATTTTTTTGGCAGGGCGATCGGGCTTTTTATACAGAGAGATGAAACACGGATGATGCAGGTGGAAAAACAAGTGATCGAGGGATTAGGGCATGTATGTACATATATTCAAGCTGAAATGCTTAGCACTTAATATACCATCCCTCTATCTTAATAGCTACAAGAGACGTGGGTCTAGTAAGAGTCTGGTATGCCAGTTGACATACTTCTCCAAACATTCCCCGCCAAGGTACTGTTCACCGTTTTAAAGGTGACCGAATTGTAGGCTCATTCAGTTCTAGTTGATGCCCAATCTCTCTAATTGACAGACTATTATGATTCTATCCTAAATTTTGTGGTTTCTCAAGGTCACTTTTCACCCTTTGGCTGGCATTTTAGGGTACTACCAATACCTACCAGTAGGTACCCAAACTTGCATACTAGCGGATTCCGACATCTTGTTAAAATATGGTCCCTCTAATGGCAGTTGGTAATTGTCTTACCACTGTTGAATGTCTCACGCGGCTAGTACGGTATATTATGCAGGGGGATGCACGAACTACCTGCCGTACCTAGGTATCGGTACCTACCTTTTCTGTTTAGTGATACTCGTACGGAGTAGGTATCCCATATACGGCATTGATACCTCCTATAGGTAGTCTGGTTCTGACATTTTGTCCTATACTCTACCTAGTCTGGTTGCACTACCCCACTCTCCCTACATCCTCTCGGTTTTCATTTCATCATCACTGTAGGTATCTGTAAATGAGGCTATTGGTCCAACAATCGAATTTTGCCTGAATGAACAACAGGGGTCGTGGATTGAGATACCGTAAGCTTACCAGGCTATCTACCGAATGCGATTAATGATTCCTTAAAAAAAAAAAAAAAGGCTATCTACCCCAGAATGCGGGGTCGTCATTTCAAAATGCGCTTAACCACGTGCTATTACTGATCGCAGACGTCGGGAGTCGGCCCAGAGTCTGTGAAACGTGAACTATACATAGTGCACTTATACGAGGGGCACACTAAAAGAGTCGAGACTAGAGAATGCTACATACACTCAAACCTAGCTATACCGCACTGCATAAAATAATATCAGCGCAAATCTGTCCGGTATAGCTAATATCCGGTACCATAGCATGGCGTGGGGGCCGTTGGGCAGCAGCGGGGTAGAAGTCAAGATAGAGCTCAAGCGCTTCTAGAGACTACATTTACAGCTATCGCCGACAATGCTACCAAACAAGAGAAAGGGATTAAGCGATCTGGAGCGGCATAGGATTTGTGTGATCCCCGATATGCAAAGATGACTTATGAGAAGTTTGGAGCTCTTTTAGGAGTAATTGCATCACAAAATAAGGAATCTTTTCCTTCTTATGAAGCCTATACTCAATACCTACAATCCCTTCGAGATTCAACCAGCATGTCGATTTCCTTACTTCTTACTACGAGCACAAACTCACAACAAGTTAATACTCTAGCGGAAGAGTTTCTAGACTATAATGAGGATGAGGCTAATCTCAATATATCTCCGGAGGTTGTTCATATTGAAGAGATTATTGATGATCTTAAAACCATAACTCCTTTGAATTACCATCACACATCTCAGACCCTAGTGATTCCAACATATCTCTTCATCATGCCATTGCCCCTACAGTGGCGGCGATACTCCCTGTGATCCTCCCTTCAGGAACAACACCCACCCTCTCTTGACCCAATATATCCTTCAGCATGGTGCTGGGTCGCTCAGCTGGCGAAGTTCGTTCAGCCTTGTACTTAGCAACGCTACCCAAATAGTTATCGAACAGGTAGGAGCTGTCGAGTGGACCACCCTTCGCCTCAGGGTGGAATTGAGTGGAGAAAATGGGTTTATGAAGGTGAATCATCCCCTCATTAGACCCATCATTCAGGTTGACAAAATACTCCTTCCATTGATCTATTGGCAAGGTACTGATATCCACAGCATATCCATGGTTTTGCGATGTGATGTGGCAACGCCCTGTCAACAGGTCGAGAGCAGGAATGTTGTGGGCCCTGTTTCCGTACTTCAATTTGACCGTTCGAGCGCCTGCAGCTAACGCAAGCAGTTGATGTCCAAGACAAATACCCATAATGGGTCCGGGATAGGACTCAATGAGTTTGCTGAGATGGTACACAGTAGGTGAACAGTGGGTGGGGTCACCGGGCCCATTGGAGATGAACACGCCATCGAAGTGGTGGGCAATCTTGTGGATAGGGTAATCCCAGGGGAAACAAGTCACACTGGCCCCACGAGAGACCAGGCTTCTCAGAATGTTTTCCTTGACACCACAGTCGATTACAGCAACATGGAGATCACCAGTGGAGGCGACGTGGAAGGGAGCTTTTGTTGAGACTTTAGCTACAAGATTGATCTGCTCGGGATCCACGAAGGCTTCATCCTGGTCTGCATCATACTCTTCTCCGATTGTGATCCTAGCCAAGGATGAGCCTTGCTCTCTGAGGTAGGTCACAATGGCCCTGGTATCGACTCCACTGATAGCCGGGACTCCTTCCCTTGCACACCACTGTGCCAAGGATTCAACGGCGGTCCAGTGCGAGTATTTCAATGCAACATCAGCAACCACGATACCGCAAGCTTGGATGTTTGGCGATTCGAAGTACTTCAATAGCCCATGCTCGTCGCGGGAGTCACTGGGCACTCCATAATTCCCGATCAGCGGCTGGGTGAACACGAGGATCTGGCCACGATATGAGGGATCGGTCATGGATTCTGGATAGCCAACGAGTGCTGTGGAGAACACAGCCTCTCCAGAAATGGTGGTGCGTGCCCCAAATGATCTGCCATGGAAAACAGGACCGTCCTATAGAATATAATTAGTTTAATCATGAATTTATCCACTGCGTGCTAAATACATACTCTGATTGTGAAGGTTGCTCGGTCATGGGAAATTGGTGTCGACCGGTCTCTCGCAACCTGCGGCATTTGTCGACCAGTCGAACCAGTGACAGTTGCTAATGAGCGGGCATGCTTGAGCTTCAGCAAAGGAGTGCATTGTTGAAGCAGCCGACGTGCGGTAAACATGGTGAAACAAGCTATGGGTGAATTGACCTCGAAGAAAGGTTGAAGGGTACAGTAAGAGTGACTCTTAACGGGAGCTATTTTTCCAGATGTGGTCTAAACGGAACAAAAATTCTGTTAGTCGGTTGTTTTTCTGCTAAGCATCGGCATCCTGCGAACCCGCAGGCTATAGAGAACGCCGACAAGCTCAGTGCAGTGAAAGCAGTGCAGTACGTGCCTGAAAGGTATTCCTGTACATATCCATAGCCAGTCAGTATCGAATTCCACAAAAGCAATCAGAAACAAGGCTTTTAATATACCTGAGAGGTGTATTCAGAACCAATCCGCATACGGGCGTTCAACTGATTGCACCCCGCTGCAATCTAAGTGTGTCTACCGTAGGGGTTTTCAGTGAAGAGTACTTGTAAGGAGTATTCTCTGAGGGCGGGTTGGGGAGGTCGGTGTATAAAAATGGTGATGGAAAATTTCCACTGGTGGGCAGCCAGACGTTACATAAGCGGTTGGAACCCAATTTTTTCATGTCGTCAGTTCATACCTCCAACCAATGGTTTGACTGGAGATCGCTAACATCCCTGGAGTAGTGGCGGATGGTATCAAGCGACGCTAAATCATGCGCGCTCTGTAATCTTTTGCCACCTACCAGTCCACCCTTGCTATATATAACAGACCTCGCTGTTCTCGTACTCAGATTATCGCTCGTGACTCTTGGCACGCGTTGCGGCAGCCCACTCCAGAAGTGCTCTGCGTTTTCCTGCATTTGTAAACATAATTGATACTGGTATCGCTACGAGGGGCTTGTGCCAACCAGACTACTGGTATCGCTGGTACCTATTGCAATTGCAAGGCCCCTCCGGAACCCACTACAGTACTCATATGCCAAGCTTAACCCCTGTCATTTTCTATCGTATATACTGTATATACTCCGTACTGTATTACCAGATCCCTTGCTATAGGTACCAGACAGAAAGCACTGGATTTTAGCCTTCCGTTATAGCAAGGGTGGACTGTACACTCAAACCTATCTATATCGGACTGCATAAATCAGCGCAAATCTGTCTGGTATAGCTAATATCCGGCATAGCAAATGGCATGGGGACCGTTGGGCAGCAGCGTCAAGATAGAGCTCAAACGCTTCTAGAGACTACATTACAGCTATGCTACCAAGCAAGAGAAAGGGATTAAGCGATCTGGAGCGGCATAGGATTTGTGTGATCTCAGATATGCAAGGATGACTTATGAGGAGTTTGGAGCTCTTTTAGGAGTTATTGCATCACAAAATAAGGAATCTTTTCCTTCTTATGAAGCCTATACTCAATACCTTCGAGATTCAACCAGCATGTCGATTATCTTAATTCTCAACAAGTTAATACTCTAGCGGAAGAGTTTCTAGACTATAATGAGGATGGGGCTAATCTCAATATATCTCCGGAGGTTGTTGGTATTGAAGAGATTATTGATGATCTTAAAAGTGCGGGTAATGAAGAAGATCTATATTCACCACCTCCTATACCTTTAATTACAACTGCACAAGCACACGCTCACACCTTACAGAGCTACTTCGGTATCTAGAAGCTCTATTGGTTTCTGGACTTCCTGGTGGAGAAGCCTAATCAGCAGCAACTGCGGACTCTTGAGCAAGCTCTTACTCGCAATATGCATCTATATGCATCTCGTATTCAGAGCTCTATTACAGATTGGTTTTCACCGCTGGAGCCTTCTTAAGTTCTGTTATTGCATTCTTGTCTTGTTGTTGCGTTCTTGTCCCGTTGGGTTATTACGTTGTTGTTACTCCGTACTCCTCCGTTATAGCAATAAATATTTCTATGTGATTAATCCCTGTATTAATCCGTGTAGCCCCTCTCCTGTCCATCTGGTATGGTATCCACTATAGCAAGAAGCTGCCTCTCCTAAATTGCTCAGATTGGCAAATTTTGGCGCAATCCGTCTGGTATAGGTAGCAAGGGATCCGGTATAGCGAGTTCCGGTATAGCTAGGTTTGAGTCTATGTAGAATGACTGATTCTACCCAGGTTTGTACGAGAGAAATCGGAAATTAGCCTCGTACCCAGGTTATTTTTATTTTGCGGCGAGCGATTCGGTGATTGTGTTGGTTGTAGTTATGTTCACACGTACCTATGTATGCCGTGATTAGTTCCATAGTTCACCATGATATATACTTAAGATGTGTCCTACACGTCAACAAAAAGTTTGGGATAGTCAATATCCCGCTTTTGTATAGCTCATAATATTATTCAGTATGTAGAGCAGGTCTTGTAACTTGACCCAAATACCCCCACTGGTGAATAATACACTTTCATACATAAAAATAAAAACTATTGAAAATAACACATTGAGCATCCTACATGCACCACTCTGAAATAGAAACATAGATCCAAGTCACCGAGCTCGAGATTCACACATTATGGCAAGCACTGCCAATCCGCTTGCATGAGAGTATCAGGTCCTGATCAATGATCAAGCGGAAAATCTCATGATTTTTTTTTTTTTATAGAGTCTATACGTCTTTTCCACGAAGGGAGCCTTAGGCTATGAGACGGCCCCGTTCCCGCCCCTTTGAAGGTTTGGGTTTTCGCACGGGACAACACGATCTGTGTGTGCGCCTACTGCGCCTGCCAAACTACCTACACTAACTACATGAGGGTTGGGCCAACTGCTGCCCCACCTGCGCCAAGTGCGCCACTGTGATGCGCCAACTGCGCTGCTAGGCAGATGTGGTATGGCGGCCACCTGCACTAATCTATCTATGTACCAAGTGCAATTCCAAGGAAAGTCAAGCTAGACTACTTGTTGCTAGGTACATGTATCCCCCGTCCCCTACCTACCTTTTTCCCTCATGCCCACACCTTCCTCCCTTTTTGGCAGCACCTTTTCGGGGGGAGCGGGATTCGAACCCACTACCTGTTGAGAGACCGCCCCACTCTCACCCAGGTCAGCCAGCTGCGCACTGCCAACTACGCCAGCATCCCCCCCCTCACCAGTGGTTTTGTGCCTGGGTGGGGCATTTATGCCCACTCTAGCTTATTCGTAGCTTAGTCAGAGCCTTGGCATCATTGAGGCCAAAAGCTCACAGGTCTGCTTAATGAGAACATCATCACACCACAGTCTGGAGATAGAGAAGAAGTATATATGTGTATATTCGAAGCTTAGTTGACAGCTAACTAATTGCGCTTCTCTGAACCTTATAGATTAATAGAAAAAACAGAACTCTAAACACAGGCGCAAATCCTGCGCTTATATCCTTCGTCCGCTACCGATACATGCCTTGATTAGGATACCCCGATATAGGTATGCCTTGATTAGGTTACCCTACTCTTTTACCGATATATGCCCGAATTCGGTTCTTTGCCAAGATTATCTCACGTGGTATGCAACCTTATGTGGGGTTTTTTTTTTTTTTTAGGGAATCATTAATCGCATTCACCCTATCTAGAGTATGGCGATGGACTGCAGCTCCTGGCGGACCAGGTGGCCTCTCTCCCCCTCCCGGGCCAGTCCCTGCCCCTCTCTTTCTTCTAGTCTATTTACATTATGAATCCTGCCACCGCTTCACACCACTTCTCATCCTCCCACATCATCTCAAACCTCCACCCCTTCCCGTCTCCCACCCACGGACATTCCAGTAGATGCGCCGCATTCTGTGGCGTCCATCCATCACACACACACCACTGAGTGTCCGCCTTGCCAATCTCCCATAGCCACTGTTGCTGGGGACCCTTATCTGTCACCATGTATACCAACCCCCGCAAAGCCGCGGCTGTCCAACCAAAGTGTGCCGGCGCCATAGGGTATACTGGGAACTCTTGCTTGATACCCTGGGGAGTCGCTACTCCCGGTGTCTTTCTGCCCAACTTCACCGCCTTTTTTGCCCTGCTATCCGCCTCCTCATTTCCCTGTATGCCCTGATGTCCCCTTACCCACATCAGCGTCCTCGGCCTCTCGCGCATCTGTCGCACCAATTGTTCTTCTATCCACGACCTCGGTCTCTCGTATTGTAAGTTCGCTATGCGCTGTATCACCCCCTGGCTGTCCAGCGCTACCACGTTGCTGTTTTCCCATGCCAGCATAACTCCTGCCTCCTCCGCATCCGTCACTGTTGCCCACTCTCCGAGGTATAGGCCCTCCCTTCTCGTAGCCCCCGCCGCTCTCCCATCTATCCTGCTTCCATCTGACCACTCCTCTACTATCTCTTCTGACAACTCTTCGATCTGCATCCTGCATCCTTCACTCTTCCCTCCTTCCATCCAACGGAGCTCCGCCTCCCCTGTCATTTCCCGCAGAATTGGCTCTGCAATTTCCCGCAATTCCGGTATATGTCTGGCGTATACAGATGCTGCCCACCTGACCCTCTTGTTTTGCATTATCACCCAGGCGAGAAGTGGTGTGAGCGGTGGCGAGGTTCGTGTAGTGAGAGCGGGGGATTCATGTAAATACACCGAACAAATGGTGGGGGGGGGCAGGGAAGTGGAGAGAGGCACCTGGGCAACCGGGAGGCTGCAGCCCATCGCCATAGTCTAGATAGGTATGCGATGGGTGGACACCGCAGAATGCAGCACATCTGCTAGGGTGAGAGATTGCAAAGGACGTACGAGCATGCAAATATGGGAGGATGAGAAGTGGTGCGAGGCGGTGGCAGATTTCATCATGTAGACGTCTATGTACAATCCCTGGGCAAAAGTCTTGGTGAAACCCAATTTTGAGCCGCTTGGCAAGCTTCGCCACAACACCTCGATACCCTC
>Ga0307514_10003558_pt1 | contig 14842 bp, 9 predicted proteins | sample 16_EM_MG_FD_203088 | JGI IMG/M metagenome (GOLD analysis project Ga0307514, IMG submission 203088) | Populus trichocarpa ectomycorrhiza microbial communities from riparian zone in the Pacific Northwest, United States - 16_EM | ecosystem: Host-associated > Plants > Roots > Unclassified | place... | reverse complement strand
GCTCTTCACAGTGCGAACCAAGAGATTGAGCCAACTACTACGAATGAACCGTACTTCATTCTTGAATATTGTTCAGGCAAATGTTGGAGACGGGACCATAATCATGAATAATTTCCTTCAGGTCCGCGTAAACTCATTTAACTTGCTGACAGTTTGTACATCTGCACGACATAGATCTATCTTCTTACACATGGAGCTCTCCGTAGCATTAATTTGTATTAGCATCAGAAACTTTCCCTGAATTATAAATTATAAATTTTAAAATTTTATCATAATTGCAACACAGGATTTCAAGAAAATCAAAATCTTTTCCAGATGTTGAATATAAAATCTGTAATAATATTTTACATCAAGCATATTAGTTTGCTCTCTATTCTTTGTGGTGCAGTATTTGAAAGAACAGAAGGACCCAGTTATGGAGGGAGTATTTCTGGAAACAACCGCTATGCTAGCTCATGGTAGAATGGAACTACCTCTCAGTCTGTGCATTGCAGCCCTAAGGGGGGATGATTTGTTGTTGCATCAGTTGTTGAAACGGGGACTGGATCCAAACGAAGCAGACCACAATGGGAGGTCAGCACTGGTATGTAAAGTTTAACTTTGCTTCTCTCTACAACACAAATGATGCTATTCCTTCTAATCTATGTACATTAGCATATAGCAGCGTCCAAAGGAAGTGAAAACTGTGTGCTACTTCTACTGGATTATGGAGTAGATCCTAACTGCCGAGGTATCGTCTATTCTATTTCCGTAACCATCATGATTGGAGAAATTTTAGTTGGAGTCATTTGCCATACCATTATACTCGTAGACTATTTTTATTGATCTATAACTGCAAACATTGAAGTTATATCCTCTGTAGTTTATGACACCATGCCTGTTTATAGTTGTTTAGTTAATTTGCAACTATACATGTAGACGCATAGTCACATGCACACGGCACACGCCCAACAAGTTATATATGAGGTTGAAATTGATGATATAGTAGGTTTCGGTTATAAATGGAGGCATGCTTGCCAGTCGCCTGTCACGACTGTTTATAAATCATTTTTAGCTCAAAGCCCGAATTTGGCTAGTTGACGTCTCATTCTCCTTTAGTTTAAATTAATAATGCAAAAACCTGACGGCCTGCTAGTTGTAGATAAATATATTGAAGGTTAACAAGTCAATTATCCAGACTTGTTCATTCTTCTTTCAAGGGGAAAAAAAAGATATAAATTAGTGGTGCATGTATACTTGTTGACTTCTCTTGTTATATTGTTCAAATTAATTTCTTGCAAAATGAGGTCACCTCGTTTGACATGGGTCGACGACTACCATGTAATTAAGACACAACTGGGCAATTTTCTAAGCGTGGCCTCTTTAGTCAACTGTCGTTGGAGTTGTTCAGTTGATGTCAGAAGCTTGCCTTTTGAATGTGGCGAATAATTTGCTTAATACTTTGACATAACTCCTAAAACATTATCTTTCTGATAAGGATCTTCTCATCAGAGCATTAAACGACCGACAAATAAAGAAGTTTATATTAGGGTATCTGTTATTACATAATTTGAATTCCTCATTAAACGTTAATCACTCTGAAAGATTTGTGATCGAAGAGTGATTGATTCAAATAATTTCAAGTGATGTAATTATTTGGAGGTGCATGCAGACTCAGAAGGAAATGTACCATTGTGGGAGGCAATGCTGGGAGGTCATGAATCACTGACCAAACTTCTGATAGAAAATGGTGCCAGCATACATCATGGAGAAGTGGGCCATTTTGCTTGCACTGCTGCAGAGCTAAACAACTTGAACTTGCTCGAGGAAATTGTTCAATATGGAGGAGATGTGACAATTCCCAGGGACAATGGGACCACAGCACTGCACGTAGCAGTTAGTGAAGACAACACCGAATTAGTCATATTCCTCTTGGATCAAGGTGCTGATATTGACAAACCAGATGGCCATGGTTGGACTCCAAGGGATCTAGCTGACCAACAAGGGCACGAAGAAATAAAATTGATTTTCCAAACTCGTAAAGAGGCCAAAAAGCAAACCTTGGTTGCCATTCCTGAGAAGCGGGCACATGGAACTCGATTTCTTGAGAGACTTACAAGTGAGCCAGCAATTCGGCCAGTGTCCCAAGAAGGTTCATTCCCAGCTACAGATGGATCATTGAGCCAAACCCGTCCGAGGCGAAGAATTAATAATCTTCACAACTCCCTCTTTGGGACGATGTCAGCTGCCCACAAGGGGGAGAAGGACTTGCTGTCCCAAAACAGTCATAATAATCATGGAACTAGTCATGCTAGAGTGACAATTAGTTGCCCCGAAAAGGGGGAAGTTGCAGGAAAGCTTGTCCTACTTCCAAATAGCTTTCGGGCATTGCTTGAGATGGGTTCTAAGAAATTTAGGATCTCACCTGCCAAAGTAATGAGGAAGGATAGGGCTGAGATTGATGCCATTGAGTTGATTAGAGACGGTGATCATCTTATGTTTGTCGCTGATGGAAGGCAACAGACTAGCAACTAATGTATACTTTTGCACCGGCAGGTGTCTTCTCCACGTTATTTTTTTTTTCCTGGAAATTTTAGCAGCACCCCATGCAGTTGCAGTGGATCCAAAGATGGATCTTGTTCTTGACTGAAAACTAAGCATGAGAAATGATAGAAAACAAAAGATAGTTAGTTGCGTTGTCAAAAGCCGAATCAAAGGCTATGTCTATGTACAAGGTACGTGCATCAGTACCTTCGTTGACTTTGTTTCAACCGGATGTTTCGAAGAATCGAGGGTGCTTTAAATTTCTTGTCTTTTTTTAATCCACTGCATAGCAAAAGTTATCCTATCATTTCAAGATCCATGTCATTATTATTCATATTTTGTTACAAATATATATACATTTTCTGTAAAATCATTGCGAATAGTTTCAGATTATATTGTAATTGTAAGTTTTCAGATAATCATGAAACTTCGAACAACATGCGGTAATTTAAATTGATATGTTATGTTGTAATAGAATGCACTCTTCAACATCAATCATTTTATTGTAAGAGGAAGATTGCAGTGATATATCTATCCTACCAAATTTCATAATTAACACTTTTATATGAGTAATTTCACAAAATAGTTTGTTAAATTTAATTTAATTTTATAATAAAACCACGTTATTTGAACACAATTGAAATAAATGTTCAAGTGAAAAAAAAATAATGATCATTCACCACAAAATAAAGGGAAGAAAGTTAAAATCAATCATGTATAAAAAAAAACAACTAAGCTAAAAAAATCCCTGATCAACTTGAAGGAGTAATTGACCAAAAGTCACGATCATCCAAAACAAATGATTTGATCAGCCTGTGTATAACCATAATATAGTGATATGATTTAGCTTTGTGATACGATTAAAGTAAGGCCAGATTTAAATTTTGGCGTAAAATTATTTACTGTTCAGTTTTACGGTATTGATCATAACTCCAAATCCAACTGTTGGATCGAGTTTAAACTTTACCATAAGATTCAGAAGGTATTAGTATATGTAGGGGTAAATTTTCAGGTGAATCGGAGTTCAGAAATGACTTGCAATATAGGTCAGAACAGGCTGTACGAATTTTATTATTTACTTCTTTTTGACTTGTGGACTTTCTATTTGGTAAGAATCATTTTTCTAAAAGGATGTAGCTTCTTGTTTTGAAAATTTCCTAGTTCTACAAGAATCTTTAATGAGCTGAAACATGATTTTCAAGGGTAGCAACGATTCATTAATGTTCTAGAATCCTTATCTTATAAGGATTCCTTATTCATCCTAGCTACATAAGAAAAGAAGAGCTGATGCTATTTAATGACAGATTAATTATTTTTATTATTTTCTTTCATATTTGGGCTTAATTAAAACTTTTTTTTGAGCTAGGATTCAAGACTTGTTTGAATCAAGTTATGAGCTTTTCAGTTGAGGGTTTTTGAGTCAGTTTTGTATGTGGATTAATTCAGCCTACAAGGATAGATCCATTAAGGTTAATTTTTCAAGAACTATTTAAACTCATTTAACCAAAATTTCGGCAGCCATTGATGAATATTACTTCTGAATTTTTCAGTTTTAACGTGTGAGTGATTCTTGCATTCTTCAGTTCTTAAACGAACTGAATCTGACTTATCAAAGATTAACTGACTCTGTGGCGTCATTCTACTTCATTCCAATAGTGTTGGGTGTCTTGGGGCAGGTTTACATTGTGTCACACTCCTATCGGACCTTTTTCGGCTTTCCTGGATCAGATCTCAATCTTGATTGTGAGTTGCATGACCACGTGATCACGAGGTTCACATCATATAATAGTCTTGTTTAGAGTATGAGTCTTCAATAAAATACCTAATCATAAATTGAAGATTATCCTAGGATTTACTTGTATCAATAAAAATGAATCTAGCCTGTATTATGATTGAATAAACAAATAAACATATTTAGACTGATATCAATATATGTAATATATATGTACAAGATTGGAATTACTTGTATAAATAAAATTCAAACGGTTTTATATCAACCAATGGCAGACGTGTACCATGATAGGTCTTCATTGTCTAATTCACCACTACTACGCCATAGAACTGCACATGGACACATCCTTGCATTTCCGTGTATTCACAAACATGGCTGTTGTGCTGTGTATAAATTATAGTCGTAGGAACAGACAGTACTGGTAACCAATTCAAAAGGAGTTCCGTCAACCACGTCAGATTTGCCAATTTCAAAGTTCCGGCCCGCCCAGCAGCTCTGTTCTGCTTTTGTCCCATAATTTGTACTCTTTCAACTCTGTCAAAAATCCTTCAGAGTTTAGTCCTGACGGGGGTAAAAATTCTAAAACGTTGGGGTAGTTGTTTACGGCGAATCCCAACCTGCGATACTAATAAATCTCTTTCTAATTACTTTCCACTCATCGGACGGATAACCATAGGGAATCCAGATCATGCCTGTTCACTGAATTAAGTAATAACTTCTTCAAGATGACAAACCCCCCACCACAGCCATTTGTTCGAGCACACAGAACCCACATATACAGAACTGTCATTTCAGTAAGAAAAGGGGTTTAATCCCTTCAGGAATCCATGCATATTTATATAACACAAAGAAAAGAGGAATTCATGTCATTCAATTGTTCGACAAAGGCTGAACAAGCACAAATGTATGTACAAGCATATAATGATGGGTGACCTCCAGTCAGCTTTGCACAACTCTCAGCGTTTGGAGTGAGCTGCAACTATATGCTCTTTCTTAGCTTTGTTCAAGTTTTAGGGAACAAATACATATTATAGGGTAGCTTTTTTATTATTTTTTTCTTTGCAGACACACAATGTAGCTTGTAACTCCTGTTTGATTAGATTCATTCCATATGTTTTATAAATTTCCTCTCCTTGTCATTATAAAAGCTTAACCATTTTCAGACGTTCTTCATGTTCAGAGTCCAATTTCGCTGGAGAATAAGAGCCATGTAGATCCTCCACTATGTACTCCTACAAAATTTTAGAGCAGTTGAAGAAGACAGTTAAGCCCTTTTAAGATCTTACCACACTTGATTCTGACAACCAATTCAGGCAGGAATGAAGCAGAAGCAAACAGCAAGGATTCAGAGCTTACCTTTGTAAGCTCCCTCTTAATGAGGATGTGGTAATGCCTCTGCCAAATTTTTTGAATGGCCATTGTGGCAGCAAGGAAGCCATAAGCGATTCCCAGAATGGCAAAGAGGATGACAAAAACCACAACCAGTGCAAAGCATGCCTCCATGGAAGCAGGGAAACAGTCTAGAATTCCCCATCCATAACAGCAGTTCTGGCAGCCAGCCATCCTTGGATCATTACTATTGAGGGAGGAACAATGTAATATGAGGCCAAAAAACCCAAGAAGCACAAAGAAGACCAGTACTCCTGTTACAATTCATGTACACAAAGCACAGACGAAAATCGTTAGAAGGAGCCAATACCCTGGATATCAATGCAGCAAATGAAACTCAGAGCACTAAACTTAAAAAACCAAAATCAAACTTCAGCAGCAGGAGCAATCAGAATTCTTAACTAAAGAGTATATTTCTACTCATAAAATCTGTCGTCCCAGCAATCTATGTATATTTCATTTTTATAACCTTGGATATCAAATAAAATATAAATGCTTTAAAATTATTGAAATTGAAAGATGCTGCTTAAATAGCATTTAAATCAACACATGTCAGCACTGGAGATTCAGATTAAAAATTTGATCCTAGAAATAAGTCAGCAGAATGACACTTCATCCCCTGAAGTAGTTGGAGTTAATTACAAGTTAAATAGCAAAACAAAAGGAAAAAGAAAAAGAAAAAAACAGTGAAACCACGAGCATTACCTATGCAATAATAAAATGGTATAGGATGCTTGGACAGTATACGATCCCATCCATCACTAAACGAATTCCTAAAGGTCCCATCTTTGTCCATAAGGTATGCAAAACCACCCATTGCAGCAATGACCTGAAAGAAAGATTTTCTGACATAAAAATCGTACATATAGGTTTCATTTGGTGAATTAGATGATGCAGCATAGTAAATTGAGAAAGGCAGATTTGTAATTTCAAGAAATTTCCTGCAAGGAGGATATTTGCTAGCTATCTAAGAATACAGTGTACCTTTAATTAGAAGATTTAGGTAGTGTTTGCTTTGCCTTGTTTGGTTAAATTGAAAATAATAAAAGGAATGGCCATAAAAAAACTAGGTGAACCAAAGAAGGCCCTTAGTTTCTATAGTGGAGGATTTGGATAACACTTATGTTGATGCTTTCCAGTTTTATAGAGAATTGGAGAATTAGAAAACACACATTTTTTAAGAAAACAGTTTTCAATTAGAAAATGCATTTTCTTCTTTCCTAGAAAATTTTTCTACCAAACTGTAAAGTTTGGTTTCTCTTAACTAGTCAAATAGGAATACTTGTGTTTCTTATTTAAGAATCCAAGTCTAATTAGGAACAGCAATAAATCAAGCATATAAATATAATTGAAGCGTTTTGATTTCAGCATGACAGATTTATGTTGAATAAAGTGAAGTTTTTGCTAAATTATGTAAGTATATGAGGATTTCAATCCAGGAGGGAATCCTAAACCCTTTAGTGGGAGGCCCAAAGTTTATTTATGTTTTTTTTTAAATTATTATTTTCCATCTCTTTATTTTCAATTCTTAAAGCCTTAAAACTTTATATTCTACAACCTAACCTAATAAGCAACCAACTACAAATATTCCCCTAGACTTGCCCTACATCAATGGCATCAGGTGCTGGTTACTCCACTATGTTCTCACATGAGATTCTATAGAAGAATCTTAACCAGGTACAAGCAGGATGAGTTACTGTGTGAGATTGCATGGCTAATTGATGATCCAGCAACTCATGTGGAAATTTCTGCACTGCAAAGGAGAGGCAGCCACTGAAGCCATCAAAACAACAGGCAATGATACAAAGACAGTATTATGCATCCTGATATGAGTAAACAGCAAGTCCAAAAAAACCTACAAATTGTCCCCTACAACTTGTTCCAAATCCAAAAAAAGCAAAGACAACAACTCAACAAGTAGAAGACTCTAACCTACAAGCATCAAAGGTACATCAACAACTATGTGGGTCAGTGCAAGAACAAGAAAAACTAGAGCAAAATGTAGGAAAAGCTACAAACTAATCAAAATTTTAAAATCTACAATTTGAAGCTTGCAAGGTTTCTCTTTACCAGTCAAATAGGCAAATTTTTCTTTTCTTATTTAAGAATCCAAGTCTGATTAGGAATAGGAATAACCCAAACCTATAAATAAGCGCACCTTTTTGCTAAATTCTTGGAGAGAGTGAGCCCCTCAATCTAGGAGCAAGTCCTAAACCTTTGAGCGTGAGGCTAGAAGATTATTTTGTTTTTCCTCAATTTCTTTGCTTTCAGATTTGTTTTTGCATTATTAAAGTCGCAAGACTTCAGATTCTACAACCTAACCTGATAAATATACAACTACAAATTTCCCCTAAACTTGTCCTGCATCAATAAGTTTATGAGGTACTCCATTATTTGCTCTTCTTTTCTACAACTCCTGGGTTGGAATAAATAAAGAGTAGCAAATAAAATAGTTCAATTACAGAATTCAAGTTACTTGTTAGTCCAAAAACACGTAATCAGTGCTTCTGTACAGCAATGTCCAAAGTCTATTTACATGGGACATCAAATTGTTAAGCTTGAGCCAACCAGAAAGAAATGGCCCTTGAAAATCGGTGCGCACCGTTTATCTCAAGGGAAATAATCATCCAGGAATTGTAATAAAATAAGGTCAGCGGCTTTTCTTCTTAATGAAATGGACGAAAAGAGGCTACTGGGATTATTTACCGGTTAGGAAATGCATGGGCTTCGAACATAAAATAGCAAAAGGAATGAAGAAGATAGGCTTGCCATTGCATAAAAGTAGCATACAGAAGATAAATAGGAATGACAAGGAAGTAAAGAGGGAAGTAAGATCACTCACAATTTGTACAGCAAAGAATACAAAGACAATATCCCTTGTAACAAAAAGTCTGAATTTCATTTTGCGCCAGGAGTTGTCCTCCGACAAAGCAACTCGAAGATGAAATTGAGCTTTACAAGTTGTGCAATGAGAGAAAGCAAATCCTTCCTGTTCAGATTGTCATTCATCATCGAGTATATATCAGCTACTAAATCCAAAACCCCAAAAAGAAATTAAAAGAGTAGTAGTTATAGCACCAGAATTACTTGACCTTAACTGAGCGCCAATGATCAAGGCATGAACGATGAACAAACTGCTGGGTTCCTTTGCACATGCATGGAGATATCAATTCATCACCTATAAAATCAAAAACAAACATGATTCATGAATTCCTTTTCCTTTTTTCTTTTCTTAAAAGTCATGAATTCATAATTAATAATTTACAAGAAAGAAACGTGCCTGGTTCGCAGTCGGTTTCGAGACAAATACGGCAACAAGGAACAGAAACGTTTTCAATATCATCATTGTTGACGGTGATTTCTTGAGTGGAACTTGCATCAGCCTGATTCTGTAGCAGAGGATCAGAATCACTGTGACTCTCACCGCTCCTCCCTAATTCTAGCTGCTGCTGCTGCATTTCAACCCCTTTCATTGACTCAAACCCTAACACAGAATTCACAATTTCCAAACAAAATAACAAGATCCTCTACTTGCCGATGGAAACTATCGGAATGACGAAATAAAATATACGAAATTATATTTATTCAAACAAAGTTTCTTATTTCTTATTTGGTGTTTTCAGAACCCAAACGAAGACCTGGTAATCTGGCGACAAAAAAAATATTCTTTTCTTTACGTCTTTTCCTTTTATTAAAATTAAAAGTTTAAAAAGTAAAAGTAAATCTGCTTACGTTCTAAGTGTAATTTCGTTGTTTTTTAAAATATTTTTTATTTAAAAATATATTAAAATAATATTTTTATTATTTTTTAAAAATTATTTTTAATATTAACATATTAAAATAATTTAAAAACATCAAAAATATATTAATTTAAAACAAAAAAAATAATAAAAACTTAAATTTTATAAAAACGCTTTTGAAATACAAAAACAAACAAGGCCTTTTAACTTAAACTTCACATACTCACAAACACTTGCATTTTATTATTATTATTAAAGAGGCACATCATTATATGTTTTAGTACATGTTTTAAAGTTTATATTCCACTCACAAAACTTTATTTTACTCTAATTAAATCCCTGGAAGTTAATAGAGAAAACAAAGAGCACTAAAAAAAGAAAGAAAACAAAGAATGCTTTTGATTTGTCGCAGTTCAGCTAAAAAAAGGTTGAGCTTGAGATAAATAGATTGTCTTAAAAAAAGAGAGTTTACTGAAGGTGATTTGTGTTTTAAATCATGCTAAAAAAAGTAAAACAGAATCTAAGAAGTTTGTTTTGATTTGATTTAATTTTGAATTTTTAAACTGATTAGAGTGTATTTTAAGGTTAAAACGAGATTATGAATGTTATTAAGATGAGTTTTCTTTTGTGTTTTTAAGTGAAAACATGTTGAAATATGAGTTTTTGAAGTCCACAAACATTGACCTTGATTTTTCGATCATCGGAGTTAGCTAGAAATTATTATAGAGATGACACATCATCTACCTCAGTGGATGAAGATTCGTCCATTCCTTTTTTTTCCAAAAAAAAATGTGTGTTGTCTAGGTCATATGTTTACCTCTAAACTAAATATACATCTAAAGTATAATGATTATTCATATCAAATAGAGGAAGAGACTTGAAATCGTGAATAAAAAGAATCGACCGAGCTAGAATAGTCTTTGATTGACTAGAAGTGTTGAAGGAGTAGTCAATCAGTTGACCAAGCAACAAAAAGTCACGATCAATCAACAAATTTAAATGCATGCATAATCAGAAAGATAGTCTTATTTAGAGCATGAGTTTTCAACAAAATAACTAATCAAAAGTAAGAGATTAAACTAGGATTCAATAGTGTATCAATAAAAGATGATTTTAGCTTGCATTAAGATTGAATAAGTCTTTCTATCTTATATCAATATGTATATAGGATTATAATTATCTATGTAAGTAGGATTCAAACTCTATAGCAATATAAATAAGGTAAAATAGTGATGTAAATTATGGTCAGCCCTATATATTCAAATTCCTGCAATTGTTTTTCTTCCATAAGGTTTTTTTTTCTTTTATTACTTTATTTACTGCTTTCTTTACAACTTCATTTATTTTTCCTACTTCTAAGATTCCTACAAACTCCTTCTCTTTTAAGACAACTATTTTTTCTTTACACAGAGGTGATCTTAGAATAGATTGTCTTTACTAAAGTTTAGAGGTCTAAAGTCCTCATTTCATTTGATTAGAGGTAATTATCACCTCGTTATAAGTTCAATCTAATTAAAACTTAATTAGCTACATAATATATTGACATGCTCAATAGGATAAAGATTCCAAATTTATTTTAAAAGCCATTAAAATATATCTCTAAAAAAAATAAGAGTAAACTCACCCATCCTATACCAAACAAATAGTCAGTACAAGTAATGAAGATATACCAATTTCCATCCTCTTCCTAGATTCTGGTGGACCAACCAATGAAAGTCATTTTTAGAGATAGGTTTTCATCGTCTAACTCACCACTATAATGCAAAACTGCATTTGGACACACCCAAAGTGCCCCTATATAATGCATTATATTCTCATCAATTTCAATAGGGTCATTACCACCAACTAGAGACAGTCATATTGGTATATTAGTACCTCATACAAAGCCATACACATATCAATTATATGGATCAAACAACATCGTATGATGATCATAACTAGTGGTGATAAATTCTAGCCACCCAGTCATGATTGCTCCTTAATATGAATCTTATTATTAGCATATAAACCTTCTAATGTTGATATGAGGACTCTCTAAACAAAAAGTAGAGAATATAGCTAACACAACCTAACCCATCTTATTATCCAAATTACTACAACTTCACCTTTCAATTCTCTTCCTAATCTTGACCCCCCCTAAAATATTTTCATCAAACCTTTTCAGTAACTTGGCATTTCTCCTTTGTAAATCGATTAGCTAAGTGAAATTATATATATATATATATAAAGTAAAAGAAAATATTACAATGACTTATTTGAGCAACCTTAATGAAAAGGGCTTTAAATTAAGAGAACTTTGAAAAAAGATTCAGAAGATAACTGAGTACGAGGCTCCAGGGTATACTAATTACTAGGATTTTAGTGCTTTTATGTTCAAAACTATTTTCTGTACTATATGCAATTACTTTTATTTATTTTTTGTGATTTTACTCACTATTAACTACATTAGAGTTACGAAAATCTAGCTAGCTTGCACACTTTACCTTGAACACGACTAAACTATACAATATGCTAAGATTGATTAGAAAAGAGGTTGTTAAGTCACTAAACTCGTAGTTTTTATTGTTTTAGCCTACCAATTTCTATTTTTTTAATCTAACTAGAATTAATGAGTATGTTGGTATTGCTTAAACACAAAATTAACAAAAACTTAAATGGTTAAAATAAGTTTGCAAACTCTAACTAAATCATAAAATAGAAACTTGAAAGAGTGCACATAATATTAAAACTATGAAATTACATTCATCGGTTCAATATTTACAAATAAGGGAGATTTTTGATAGTTCTAACCATTATCCTTAGAAGAATTACAATAAGGAAATGATATTTGGAAATATGAACTTAGACAAGAACGCATATACTTTCAAGTTATTTACACTCTTGTTTTTAAACCTTACAAAATAAAAATAAAAGTATGAAAAGTTTGCTAAAAAGAAAGCACATGATGATAACTCTTAGCTTTCTAAGGTTAATACACGAATTATAATACAAGGTTTTCCTATGTATAGGACAACATTATTTGCTTGGAATTTGTTACACATGTGTAGTGTCACAACGATCATTCTTTAAAATCGGGATCCTTAAGTATGGGCAAAAAGACCAAGGAATGCATGTTCTTTATCAGTTAAAAAAGGTTTGGAGTTGCCATCAAGTATTTTGGTCACCAGAAACTCTAATTGATCTTCAAAATCTGGATAAGGAGACTAGTTGTGTATAAGAAAGACTGTATCACCCCTAATACACCCTGCCTAAGATAAATTGCATTGTTTATTTGTCTGATTACTAAATCACTTTTGTATTTTCTAATCGTTGGTCTATCTAATAGTTAAAAGTCAGTTTACCCTAGTAAAATGAATCATGACTTGTGGATCAAGCCTAGCAATTCTAGAATCTAAACATATTTTTGCATTTGTTTCTTTTAATACCGTGAATACGTCTTACGTATAAATTTATAATTTTTAATATTAAAATAAAAAAATTTGGTGTTTTTAAAATATAGACCTAGTTCTTGTGGATTTAATAAACTTGTTATCAAATCCAAAAATGCAAGCAAATATATAAACAATTTTTTTCTTGAATTTTGGTATAAAAAAAAGTTAAATCATGCCATGTATTTTTATTTTTATTATTATATATTTTTTTGCAAAATATGATTTTTATTTGAGATACTTGACCATATGCAATTTAAAAATATTTAAATGTATTCTTTAAAGAAAACTTTTTGTTGTTTCTTTTTGTATGTTTTTTTTTTTTAAAAAAAACTAGTTTATTCAATGTTAAAAAAGCTTCTCACTTGTAGGTCACAATCCCAAATATTAAATATAAGAGGGTAAAAATATGTGAGAGACTAAAAAAATGCAAAATGTTCCTTAAAAAAAATATAAATTAAATTAAAAAACTAAAGCTTTTTTTTTACAAAACAAGAAAAATTTAGTAAAGAAAACTGTCAAGAATTTGTTAGGGCGTGTTTGGCAGTGTGTTTGCCAAACACACCCTAAGAAACATAAAAAAATGTATTTTTCCCTTTGTAAAAACAATGACAAGCCAAACACTACCTTAGGTCCGGAATGGGTTCAACCAAACCACGTGGTTTGGGCTTCCTAGCATGGCCCAGACCCAAGAACAGGGTCCAAGAACAAAAACTTAAAAACAAAGATCAAACAGGAAGTTTCATTTGAAACACCAAAAACACGAAGAACACCTTTGATGAACCCAGTAACGTGAATGAAATAATAGACCAGATTTTGTTAAACAAAAAGAATAGAAAGATGCAACATCAAGATCTAATGCATAATCATCCATCAAACAATAACAATAAACTCTGATCTTCACCAAAATAACCCCACAATGAAGAATCCTGACCTAGACATTCAAGGGTTCTAAGGATTGAGTGATCCAAAACAAGTTATAAAAGAAAAAAAAAGATGAAACAAAATGATCAAACATGGGTAATAACTTCGACCAAAGCTAATCAGAGAGGCTAAAATGCTAAAACATAAGAAAACCTAAATCTAGGTTCAATAACACCAAGAAAAAAAAAAGCTAGAAATAGGCAACAACAAACCAAACCCAAATAAATAGATCAAAACATAGAAATAAGGTATAAACATGGTAAACCTGACTTTAGCATGCTTATGGCAACCCCAAAAACATCAAAACATTAACAATAAACAACAAAATCAATATAAAAATACCTCTGCTCATGCTTTCCAATAAACACATTTTAAACTCTAACAACTTATTGCACCAATCTATCATATACTTCTAACAATAGTTATATAAACTCAGCTTGTTGTAGCCCACAAACATTACATAATAACAAATTGCAGTCCTAGAATTAAACCTCTTAATGGACATACATAAAACCAAACAAAATCAAATGATCAATCTAAACATAAAACTTGCTAAATCATCTTCTAAACTAACTTTTATCATTATATTAACAATCATAACACATCAACTTATGCATTAACAAAACATGAATATACATATACATGTTAAATCATGGCATAAAGAGATATTTAAACACAAACCTCTATTGCATTTTAAATTAACAATAAAAATAGCAGGTATACAATAAACAATCTAAAAAGGCTAAGTGAAGGGGGGGTGTGCTTATTGAGCTACACCCCCATCAAAGTTTAAGGTATACCTTGTAGGGAAAATGTTGATTCCTTATCTGGGTTATTTGTTTATCTCCTCTTGATTTTTAGCTTATTTTCAATCTAAGATTGGTAAGAATACCAATAATTGATTAAAAAAAGCTATAAGGATTGTGTGTTAAGAAAGAAGGACTTTTCTCCGTGTAGTTTTCATCTTTAATCAACCCTCTCTACTCAAAAGCACCTTCCATTTTATAAGCAAACCAAAACTAGAAGTTGTAAAACCATGGTGGTTTATGGAAGATTCTTCCTCATCCTCTTCTCTAACCTCCCTGGAAAGGTGAATTCTTGTTCAT
>Ga0307514_10003556_pt1 | contig 14846 bp, 22 predicted proteins | sample 16_EM_MG_FD_203088 | JGI IMG/M metagenome (GOLD analysis project Ga0307514, IMG submission 203088) | Populus trichocarpa ectomycorrhiza microbial communities from riparian zone in the Pacific Northwest, United States - 16_EM | ecosystem: Host-associated > Plants > Roots > Unclassified | place... | reverse complement strand
AAGATAGCTGCTTGATAATGGCTTCCTCATCCTCCTAGGCTCACCTGCCTGATATTCAGCCTATATGGTGGAGTAGGGGGGGGAGTGCTGGTAGACGGGAAGGTCATATTGTATACTAGAGATATTGGGTATTATGTTGGTTTTGGTAGGACATGAGGGCTGCCATGTTGTAGAGCGTAATTGTTTCTATAGATCTGAATTTGGTCGGAATGGTTTCTTTCCACTCTGCTTGCCTAGCATTTCAGGATTTCCGAAAATAGCTAGCATGTTGACTCCAGTCATATGTAGGTGGTCGGTCATATGGGGGCAGCCAATGGTACCTACTTTTGGTAAGTAAGTATTTGGAATTGTATTCCAATTGTCCACCCGAAGCTCGCTTTTTTTTTTTGTATGGCCAGCCACCAAGTACCAGCTCTTTTGTAATGACTGAGCCGGGTAAGCGGCAGTATAGAATCTCAGTCATGATAGCAATGGGACAGGCCCAGCGCCAAGATTTCACTGGCTTGCAGCCAATTACACTGCGTTCAATAATCACTGACCACACCCTTGATCTTGATTGATTTGATTTGATTATCTTCGATGTGAGATAAACCATACTCGGTCAAGCGCTGTCCACGACCTTGCCCTTCACCTGTACTTTCATTATATCCCACTCTCGATTTGCTCCGCCAAAACAGAGGTGTGAGGTGTAGCTGAGTTTTCATACGAATCCACATTTGCCCGTCTCGTCCCAACATTTTTCTCTGCGATACAAGATTTTTCGCAGTTGTAAGGAGTGACAGCACCAGCTCCCAGGCAGGTCTCCCAGGCAGGTCTCCCAGGCAGGTCGGTGGCTAGCATCCCTGATTCTCCCGCCCTAAGGTCTAATGGTTCAAGCGCAGCAGAAGAGGAATCGCAGAAGAGAGCAGAAGCATCAGACTACAATTAGCACGGGGGCCTGTTGGGTTCTTTTTGATCCCTTTTTCGTGCATCTCTACTGGCATACCTGGTAGCTACTCCCAAATAACTCTCAAATCCTTCTCGACTTCGAAACTGTCTCATATTTACACCGAAGCGGAGCATCAGAAGAACGTGCCTCAAAACACCAATAGCATAGGGAGGATCACGGAGTTCCCTTCCACTATTTTCGCTACCTCGCATAAGCCTTCACCAAAGGCAAAAAACAATTCACGGAAAACGAAAATCTCGGCGCTAGAACATATAGCAGACACTGGATTTCCAAAACCGTCGAAGCATTCACTGAAGCACCCAGCTTGGCTGTGAGCTACTACCATCTAGCAGCTCGGATACTCTCCCGCATCCCTGCACAGGTGTGCTTGCTTCTTGCAGCTCCACAGGTCTGATTATTGAAAGACAGCCTCACCAGCCCCATCATGGCTTCCGCAGTCGAAACTGGGGCCACCACAGCTTCTCCAAGTTCACCGTCGCTGCAAGCTCTCGCAGCCAGCTCCACAGCCGTTGTGATGAATGTGGTCTCGGAGGCTATCACCGCATCTACACCACAGATTCCCCTGACGCCTTCAAGTATTAGAGCAATATCACCACCAACCGATCCCAGCCTTCACGACAGCCCCCCATTACCCCGGATTACAATGCCAGCGCAAAATCACGACCGACAAGAACAGGTAGTGCAAACCTTAGGAGAAGGGACTGTTGGTCCCTCCAGTTCTGGTCCGATTGGCGCAATTATAGAGGCTGTGGATGCTCCCCCAGAAACTCAAGAACCACAATTTGGCAATCTGTCATCTTCTCCAGCGCCAGATGCGAAATCTCCGAATAACACACCTGTTGGGCAAATATGCAGGTGAGCTCCAAGTTGCCCTAGAAGGCTTTTCGAATGGTACTGATGAATCAATGTAGTAACTGTGGTACGACGCGAACACCTCTTTGGAGACGAGCTCCAGATGGGCAAACGATTTGCAACGCATGTGGGCTCTACCTCAAGGCACGAAACACCCAACGGCCTATGACTCTGAAACGACCACCCCACGGCACTACCTTGAATACTACGCAGACTGGTGCTGGTGCAACCTATGTTGCAGTGGACGCCACCGAGGGTTCATGCCCAGGGGGAGGAAAGTGTAATGGTACTGGAGGAGCAGAGGGGTGTAACGGATGCCCAGCATATAATAACAGAGTAGCGAAGTCTGCACAGTTGACCGTTGGGTGTGGTGGGGCGGGGGCTGGAGCCTCATCACCCATTCCTACACACCCCGGCCCTGTGGAGAGCTCCCCATCCCCCTCGCCGGGAGCAGTGGCTCATTCGGAATCGGGACCTTCAAATACAACCGTCGTAGTGGCGTGCCAAAACTGTGGGACGACGATTACGCCACTTTGGAGGCGTGACGAATTTGGCAATACAATCTGCAACGCATGTGGTACGTCCGCATGACCGACACAAGTTTATATACACATTTATATTAACGTTATATTACAGGCCTATACCATAAGTTACATGGGGTACACCGCCCAGAAGCAATGAAGAAGACTATCATCAAGAGGCGAAAACGGGTGGTTGCTCCTCAACATGGATCATTCAACTCTATAAAGCAAACAACCACTACTACTGCTGCTCACACTGCTGCCCCTCCTCCATCTAGCCAAGCAGCAACTTTACATCAGCTTGCCCAGCATATATCCAATGCCGTAGGCGCGGCGGATGAGGATACCGATATGGGAGATAGTGGAAGTACTTCAGGCGCTCTAACCCATCAACATGTAGCTAGCAATGGATCACCATCGTCGAATTTCAACCCTAGATACTTGCCCGTTGACTTTACATCATCTTTTCGCTCACAATCCACGACAACACCTGGAAACAGCGGTGGGGCACCCATGACTAGTTCTTTAGCATACCACTCTGAAGATGCCACATTGGCGCCACTACAATTAAATCAAGCTCAAACGGGGGCATCTGGATCGCATAATCACAACTCTCCCCGAAAACGGTCATTATCTGTCTCCTCCGGGGCCGACAATGGAGACGATAGCTCGATTACTACTCAACGCCTACACTCCATCAGCTCGATTTTGAACCCTCGCTCTGCTGGCTCGTCAAATATGGATATTCCTATTGAGCCTTCACTACTGGGACTAGGTCCGTCAGCGGTGCCCGATAAGGAGCAGCAGAGAGTATATCTTCTTAGGGAGAAGAGGCTACGATTGGAGCGTGAACAGAGGAGGCTGAGGGAGGAGATGGAGGCATTGGACAGGGAGTTGGCGACGGTTGAGGTGCCAGCAGAACCACTGGGTGTGGGCGATGGTTTGACTGATACGGCAAGGGATCTGCTCATCAGGACGGTACAGCGTACGGTGGCGAGTGTGGATCGTGTAATGACAGAGGGCAGTGGCGTTCGCGATGGGGGAGGGAGAGGGGAGATTAATGGAAGTGGGAGTAAGAGTGGAGGTGGAAATGGGAGTGGGAGTGGAAATGGGGCAGGAGGAGGGGGGAGCGACGCGATGATTTTGACTTGATTGGGGAAGATATGGGAGTTACAAGTTTTATGCGGCGTACATCGTTTCTTGGGGAAAAAGTTGGATAATTACTCTACTTTTTGCTTTTTATTGACGGCTTTGCAATGGGGTTACAGTAGGTTGTGTGAGTATGTTTTCTTGGATTTTCTTTTAAGTGTATTGAGCTCACTGTCACGGACGGGGTCTGTTCAGTTTTTTGCAATTCCTTTCCTACTTAGCTACGCCGCTGAATCCTGTTGCTGTTTTCGCCCCGGAATGGGGAAGCGTTCTTACTCTACTGGTTCTGGCCCACTTCGGTTCATTATTGTGGTTTTTTGAGCAAGGGAAGGTTGTGAGAGAGCAGACGTTGATCAGAGGTAGATCACGCTTTGTGATAAAAAATAAATGACATTAATGTCGCATCACTTTGTGTGGTAAGAATATGAAGGACCAGGCATGAAGAGTATTCCAGTGATATAATTTTGGATAGATATCCTGTAGTTAATGCGGCTGAGGGGCGGCATTGGGACATGCCTCGTACAAGTAAAGGTTGGGTATAGTAATTATTGTGTGGGAACATTCACTGAATTTGAGATAACAGTTTTGCTAGTCGAGAAAGTTGTTTTCTGGGATTTAATTATTATCTATATCTGTTCATCTACAAAGTTTCAGGTACAGATTTGTTCTCGTACTCGTGACTCTAGGCTGATCTTGGGATTGGCCTCGATGGAGAGTGATTATGCAATCTATTAAGAAGAAAAGTAGATAGTATCTTTTGTTCTTATCTTAATTCATGTGTGTGTTTATGTATTGTGTATCTGACAGAAGCAGATTTATTTAAAGCAAGAGTGTCTCAACTGTCTTTATTATTTGGTACTTATGTCTGTCTACACGATTCTCAAACTCAGACGTAGGATTGGATATACATTAGGTAGTTCAGGGTAACCCCTTGGCATCCCTCCATACCAACACGACTGAGGCCTGCAGTATCTCGAGTTACAGCAACAATATGGCCCCACGCGAATCTCATCGGGCACACGTTTACCAAGCAGGCCAGTGTCCGCCAGGCTAGTGAAATTAGAAGGAGTGTTAGCTTTTGGGAGTTCTGGTTCTGGAGTGTTGGATTGATGATCGTTGTGGTTTGCTCGATGTGCCGATGTTGGACCATAAAAAGGCTTCGCTGGAGATGGCATCCAATGTCCAAACTTGCTTCGGCCTGGGGAATTGCTTTGTTGTCTGCATCTACTTGACCTTACTACAGTGGATCTTCCGGGCGTTGTGCGACTTCCAGAAACTCTAGGTAGTGATCTGACGGAGGAAGAGGCAGTACTGGAGAAGTACCTCTGGGGAATATTGCCCCCTGCACGAAACTGAATGGAGTGGGGTAGCCGTGGTGTATTGGTAATACTGCTCCTAATCGTAGATTCCAATTCAGCCTGGGTGTTCGAGAGAGCTACGGCAAGTGTTGCTTCTGTGCACATCTCCAATTCTCCACACCACGTGCGCTATGTGTTTCGCGATCTTTCTGCTGAAGACCTAGACCATCAAATAGTCCTCTTTTTGCATTCTTCCGCACAAAAAATTGATGGCAGCAAGAACAGGCAGGTGAAGCTAACTGAGAGCAGTAGGTGTGTTACTACAGGTTCAGGAATGGTACCTGCTCTTGCCGAGTCGCAAGGTTTGGATGGAGGCGTTTGAGAATTGTGATTGGCTAAACGACGAAATCTGCATTGACTCGAGGGCGGGATATGTGCTGTTGCTACCTACGTTGCGTGTTTGCGGCATGAATTGTCACCCAGGTATCTGTAAATAAGATATATTCGAGCTTTTCTATACTATCGCTCTCTGGAGATGATTTTCCTCTAACAGAACTCTAAACACATGCGAAATTCCAGCGCTTATATCCTTCACCCGTTATAACAAGTTGCACTTTTCCTGGCTTTAGTCTGACTTGTCAGTCGGCATATGCACGTGGGCGGCTCTCCACGGGATGAGGGTAATTCACACTAAAATCATCAAAAGTGCATAATCCCTCAGAATTCCAATGCACTGTACCAAGTACTGAGTCAGTGTTCATTTTGTTACCATATGTGGGACAAAAATAAAAAAAATTCCAATTTCCTTCCTCATCTCGAATGGAGTCGCGAGTAACCAATCCTGGTGTCACGACTGTCAGAAGTTCTTTCGCAAGGTTATGCCTTGTGTTATTGGCATCACAGCGAAAAGGAGGGAGTGGTTGGTGGTCGGGCGAGTGGATGATTGAGGACCCAGAGAGAGCAATGTTGGCCTCTGGTCATGTGATTGATCCTCCTTGATGGGCATCGGGGATGGACGCATTCTACGGCCGCATGCAAACGGACCACTCGTTCCTTCCCCTCAACAGACAATGTAAAGTGACTTTGGGCCCGGAGCGCATGGAGCACAAGTTCGATTCCCTGAGAGAGCGCTGTGACAAAAGGAAGGGTATTAAATGGTTACTTGCAGTGGTACTGTATGAGCCTCAGCCGCTGCAGTTTGGTGTTTAGTTTATTCGCCCTGAATAATTTACCAGAAGCAGTAATTGTTGATTTGATCTCTGTGTGCAATGCACCCAGTGATCACGTGTTGTTCTAGCGATTATACGTTATGAAGTGCTGAGCCAAGCCTCACCAAAAAAATCAGTACCAGTAAGAGGAGCAAATTAATTACTGGTAAAAAGGATATCAATTAAACATTCCACTTGAAACTAAATTGCGGTGTAAGCTACTCCGTATGTACCTATGTAGGACATACAATGATTAGCATAGGAGTGAACATGACTCAAATGTGCGTATGTAATGTCTTAGACACTCTATTTTGTCTCAGTTACGAGAGTAGCGATGTCACAGTAGTTTTGCTTTCCGAGCCTATAAGTATATTTACACAACAAATTTGACCTATAATGTGGCATCCTAGGTTTTTCTCACTAGGAAGCCCACCACAGACACAAGTATATTCTTTCTAATCTTCCAATCCAACCAAACCACCACAACTGCCAGACAAATGCCATCAGCCGCAGCGAAAGCAGAGACCCCCTCTCGGCCTTCTGAACCACTTCAAGATGTTAAAATCCACCCCTCAGGCGGAGTCTACCTCTGCACCCCTACCAAGCGATTTGAAGTTTTCACCACAGCCCTCGGACTGTCATCCTCAGTATTCGCTCGAATGCTCGATCCAAGCTCCCCATTCATAGAAGGCCGTCAACTCGCCTCGAGTTCGGGGGATTCCCCTGCCCAAGTTACCCTTAATGAGGACGACTCAGAGGCTTTGGAGATTGTCCTCAATATTGCACACCATCGGGGAGAGAACGTACCAAAATGGCTCGAGCCAGAGAGGATGTTTGCAGTGGCTACGTTGTGTGATAAATATGATATGACGGCTGCGTTGAGTGGGTATGCTAGTGCATGGACAGGAAAGCTCACGTTGGATGATGTAAAGGGGAAGGATGCCATTCGGTGGTTAGCTGTGGCATGGGCTTTCAAGAATGATTCCTTGGTGGAGGATGTCACTGAGTATTTGATTAAGAATGTGAAATATCATGTGGTCGAGGAGGGAGATACGGATGGTAAAGGTGAGAGGGGGGCAAAGGAGAAGGATTTAGCGCACAGTGTGGTGTTGACGTTTGCGGATGGGGCCGAGCTGTGCACAGATGGGATACCAACGAAAGTACTTGGTAGGTATTCGTTGACCCTCACGAGTGGTCACAAAAGGGGAAGGGGTACGAGGACAAGGGAGGGGAGAATCAAGGCACTGATAGCTTGTTTCCTGTAGATGCCCTCAGCCATGCAGCAACCGCCCTCCACAACTCCCTCGTCAAAATTGCCTATTCATATGCCAATCCCCTACTCACTACAAAAATCCCACTATGCAAACACAACCTTGCTGCCTGCGACCGCCTCCAGCTCGGGACCCTCTTAAGGTACATGTCCGAAGCTGAGATGCCAATCCTGCCCCCTTCTCGTGAGGACCCGGAAACCTTGCCTTTTATTTCCGCAGTGGAGATCCTCGCGATTTTTAGTAAGCACGAGAATCTGTCGAGCATTCTTCCTCAGGCTACTTTTGACTTGACAACACGGGCTGGGAGGGAAGCTGCGAAGGAAGCTACCAAGGGTCCCAATGTGGTGACACCCAGGGCTAGCACAACTACAACTAGGGCGAGAGGTGGCCGAAAAGAGAAGGAGAAGGAAGAGCCGCATGGAGAATGCTCAGTTGTGGAGAAAGTGCGAAAGGAGATGCTTGAGAAGATTAAGGGTGTTACGGGGTTGAGGGGCTTACTGTGAGACCCCTCCTCGGAGGTGAATCGATTACCTGGGGAATCCAGACCGAATTTCACTACATCTATGTTGAAGATTTGCTATGCCCTTTGGCTTTTCTGTCTCAGTTTTTCTCGCCTGTTTCTGGTAATACGGGGTGGGTATGTTTACTGAGTGAGTTAGCTTTAGGCTTGCTTGCTATAACAATTGTTTGCTCTCAACAAGTCTCTACGAGAAGCCAGTTATTTTTTGCTGTAAAGACGGGAGGGGGCTGGTACAGCCTGGCGGAATTAGAGGCAAGATGTGTTGGGAGCACCCAATGGTCATTATATATCACCCCAAAACTTTTGGTGCCAAGATCACCAAATCTGTGGTCTAACTACATTCGACGTTACCAAGTATGGAAGTTCCAAATTGGGTAGTTGGCCAAATACAGTGAGGAGCTAGCGTGGGGGATAAGACTAGCCCTGCGGTAATGTCCCTGCTTATAATTGTGCTCGGGTCTTTGCTGTGAACATATCTGGCAGAGCGATGCTTGGCTGATAGCTAAACTCAATGGTACTGCAGAAGTGGCACTTCCAGGGTATAACTCACCGGGTTTTCCAGTATGCTAGGTTTCGTTTTGGTCTATGTTAGGAAAAACGGGGTATTCAATGTGGTGTGTCACAGGCAGCTACTCCGGATGGGGCAAATGCCCATCCTGTTGTATGGCGGCCCAGATTCTACCAAAAAGCCCAGGAAAATAGTGGGTGCTGAGGGCATTCTGGGGTATTGGGAAACGCAGGCAGCAGCCTTGAGCAATGTCACGTCGGGGTTTAGTAGCTCCCCCACAGCGTAGGGCCAGTGCCCATGGGACCGGAAATTGGATTTGTGGAGGTATAGCCCGGGAGTGTCGTGATGCGGCTGCGCTTGGCTCTCTTTGCATGTTGCCGCTGTGCCGGTACAACTGGGCTCAGCTGGGTCAACTTGCTACTTCTACGAGCCGCCAGACTACTTCCAAATGTCATCCAAGAAGAAGCGCTGCTTAGGGTAATACCAGCGGAAGGATACTGTGCCATCAAAAAGCAATTGTTGTAGGATGTAGATCCACGGTTCCTGCTCACCGAGGGATTTGCACATTCAGACTATCATAATTTAGAAGAGGTGTTTATGGCACAGCAGGGCCAATGATGAATCTGTAGTGTGGCGAAATGGAGTGGAGATTTTTTTTATGGACTGTTGGAAGATGAGGTTGTGCTTGAACCTGGGTTGATCGTTGAGGGGGCTGTGTCGGTAATCAGTCTGTGGGGGGTATGTATTGCAGTTTGCAATGGGGTGCATGTCTGACGACATGGCATCGTATTTGGAACCATCTCAGAGTGGGTGCCCCAATAGCAATGTAAGTGCTCGTCAGTATTAATGTTGTGATACTTTCTAACTAATCACAAATCCACAGTCTCGAATCTGAAATCCACTGGTATATAATTACCATTTGTAGCAGTCCTTGCCTGAATATACTTACTTAGTCGTTTAATTTACATCTCGCGAAAATTGCAACCCCCAATGAACCCCCACGCGTACCCTGAGTGGATTTTTGTACAATTGTTCGTGGCAATGACAGCTGACGTCCTTATAACTATCCCTTTCTAATTCTAGAGAGTAGATGCGGCCAGATGGGATGTTACTACTCCATAAAGATATATCGCTCATACAGCAGAGAAAATAACAAGACCCGATTTTAAACTTGGCCATAGCCTGAAATCCGCCAACGGTAGTCTGGTTGGACCCTTCCCCAACGGATATCCCCACAAAGACCTTAGCTTTCGCTTAGCTTCGGGAAGGGTACAGCATGCAGGGCATGCGCCTCTTTGCGCTAGCGCCTCACAGATCTTGTTTCCATGTCTACATCGATTTGTCTGAATTACCAACCAATCATATATCCCTCAGCAAGAAAAAGAGTGGGTAGTCTGGCGATGGTGACGACAGCCGCATCGCTTCAGTTGACACTCCCACATGCAGACGGATCCGGGTACCAGCTCAAGTGGAATACCATAATATTAATGCGAGGTGCAGGATGCATGTGCATGTTTTACTCTACGACTAGTAGAATGTTGATATCGATGCCTGCGCAGTGGTACTGTACCTCTCTGACTTGCATGATGATGATGCCTATTGTAGGCAATCCCATTGACGCTTATTAACTTCAACTGACAGGTCGAGTGCTATCCAATCGCTATTAGCCATGGTAGAAAAGTGGCCCGGAACTCTTCATCCCCACATATAATATTAGCCAGCTAGTGAATGGAATAGCCCATGTAGCTGGTTCCAAATGGGTCAGAGGTTGTGATAGTACTTTGGTGAGAGCAAGCACATGGGCGAGACTTCCTTGCCTAACATTTACCCCCTGAGAAAATTTCCCACAATTGCATGAATATTCATATGCTGTTTTGAAAGCGTACAGTGGCCTTGAAAATATATCAATACTTTCTTAGAAATATGCCCACAGACAATGGGGCCTTGCAATGCGTATATACCCAGCAGGCCAGGGAGAGCAGGCTAGACTTTATTCCAACAGTGGTCTTAGCCGGAAAGGTCTCGCTTGAGATTCCGAACTAAACTATCTCTTAAGCTGAATTGTTTGAGCCTAGGTCGGTTAGCATCGAGTTAGGAGTGCCTACTATCCTATGCGAGTGATATCTGGAGGTGGCATCAGTTCGAATCACACTGCCCACCACAACTTTCAAGGATGCTTGATCCTAGAGCTATGTTGAAAGTGACGAAGAGGTAAAAGGAGAGAGAAGGCTTGGGCTGGTTAGGGTACTGGTAGGGCTCACAGATATAAGGTATGGTTATTTCTTGAGAGTTGACTATTGACCTCCCTCCATCAGTGCCTTTACTACATATTTTTAAGGCATATTTTATCTGTTCTGGCTTATAATACCGTTCTTATACTTTTTTACCTTCTACCTCAATTGGTGCCCGCTCAGCTTGTATCGGAAGCGAGCTCAATCACAGCCATCTGACAATTGAATGGAGGCCCCAAATGAAGATTCTATTTCTCCTGTCACTCGCCCTACTCGCATTCAATATGCCATCTCAGAGGCTCATGGGAGACCTGAACATCGGGGTGGCACTGGAAAGAGGCCAGGAGGTATAGCTCTGAGCCGGACTGCTTCCATGTCCTCAGAAATGTCTGCAAGGCCCGGATCTTCCCGATCGGTAGATCCGGGGATGGCTCTACCTCCGATGTATCGTACTTTGTAAGTCAAATTGGTTAGCGGGAGTCGTGGGCCACAATGCACGAGAACTAACAAAATATATAGGTCTATCAGGTTGGACACCAACGCGCAAGAGCGGGGTGCAAGGACCGAAGTGGAGAAGGACGAAATTGCCGAACGTATGAAATATTCAATTTGTGTTCAAAGCTTGCTATACGACAGAAGACTCACTGACTGGAGTTCAGATCTGTCGCAACTTGAATGGCATAAACTCCACCCGAGCGAGTTATATAGCCGTCTGGACACAAATCCCTCCATAGGGCTGACAGCAGGGCAAGTTCAAACCCGCTTGGTACAATATGGGAGAAATGTGCCTAGTCCACCTCCATCTACCCTTCTTAAGCGCCTATTTATGTACTGCTTTGGCGGGTTTGGCTCTCTTTTGCTGGTTGGGGGCATTTTATGCATTGTGGCCTGGAAACCTCTGGGAGAGCCCCAACCCCAAGCAGCCAATCTTGCGCTCGGTGTGGTCCTTTTGCTGGTGTTCCTGATCCAGGCGGGCTTCAATGCCTGGCAAGACTGGTCTTCATCAAGGGTCATGGCTTCTATAAACACTATGCTTCCCGACTTCTGCCTCGCCCTAAGAGAAGGGGGGCAGGTGGAGGTAAGCGCCACCGATCTGGTGCCCGGAGATATCGTATATGTGAAGATGGGAAATAAAATTCCGGCGGATCTCAGGCTTGTGGAAGCTTCAGCCGATTTGAAATTTGATAGATCAATTCTGACAGGTTAGCTTCTTACAAATGTGGGAAGAATCATTCACTGACCCCAGGCTCAGGGGAATCGAAGCCACTCCCTGGCACTGTGGAGTCCAGCCATGACAATTACTTGGAAACTAGGTGCATAGCTATGCAAGGCACCCACTGTGTCTCCGGGACAGCAGTAGGGCTTTGTATTGGCACAGCAGACGAGACTGTTTTTGGGCGCATTGCAAAATTATCGTCCCAGCCCCGGAAAGGCCTGACGACTCTACAAAAGGAAATCCTCAGATTCATTGTGATAATCGTGAGCCTGGTTGTGTTCTTTGTTACGCTGGTCTGCATTCTCTGGTTTGTGGCCTGTTGAACCGTTTTTTTGGGAAAAGGTTCTAACCTGTCCACTAGGGCTACCTGGCTTCGAAAGAAACATGAAGGGTGGATAAGTGTACCTATGTTAATTGTTAGTTGCGTGAGCGTAGCGGTCGCATTCATCCCTGAGGGCCTACCGATAACTCTCACCACCTGCCTTACCATCACAGCAGCAGTAATGAAGAAAAATAAGATCCTTTGCAAATCCCTCGCTACCGTGGAAACGCTAGGCTCTGTGACGTTGATCTGCTCGGACAAGACTGGGACGTTGACCAAGGTAGTTACCCTGAAATCTGATCACCAATACATTAGTTGACCAAGCATCCAGAACGAAATGCATGTGACAGATTTTGCTATATTTTCCGAATGTTTCACCACAGGGTCCATGGGCAACCAGCCTTTGCCTACCCCTCCAATGTTGAAACTGCATGCCATAGCTGGGTGTTGTAATTCGGGGGAGTTCGATGTGACAACACAACACTTGCCTCCTCAGGCTAGGAAAGTCCATGGCAATGCGACAGATGCTGCCATTTTGCGATTTGCTGAGGCCCTTGGTTCAGTAAAAGAGTTACGACATGACTTGAAAAAGGTGGTCGAGATCCCTTTCAATAGCAAGCGTAAATTCATGGTGACTCTGGTTGAGAGTGAACCCACAGAGGGGAAGAATGCGGAGAGTGATGATTAGTGGGCATTCCTAGCGATTCTATCAAACAGGCTGGTGCACGCTGAACTAACGGCTTTAAACAATAGCATCCTAATGGCAAAGGGCGCGCCGGATATTTTACTACAACGATGTGCGGAGGTTACTCTACCGGACGGTAATGTGAAAGAGTTGACAGAAGAATCCAGAAAAGTGATGCAAGAAATCCAAAGCCAGTGGGCGCTTGAGGGGAAGCGAGTACTTCTACTTGCACAACGAGTCATTCCAAGGGGTGACTGTTCAGCGCAAGACGTCAGATCTCCAGAGTTTGCGGATGAGGTTCTTGCCTCCGCCAAGGACCTTACATTGATGGGACTGGTTGGGATTGTGGACCCTCCGGTATGCTCGGTATCAAAACAGTGGCTGAGGGGCACATACTGACAGTTCCGGCAAAATACCAGAGGCCGGAGATTCCGGGGGTCGTTCAGGTACTCCGACGGGCTGGGGTGAAGGTTTTCATGGTCACTGGTGACTTCAAACTCACGGCTCAGGCTATTGCTCGTGAATGCGGCATCCTCACTGTTCCCCGACCGCTTATTGCTGATGCTTCGGCACTCCAGAGAGACTACCAAAGACCAAATGAAGCACTAGATCGTCCGATGGACCGTCCTGCACGTGCCATGGTCCTGGAAGGCCCTGAATTGCTCAAGCTGAACGAAAATCAGTGGAAACACCTGAGCGAATATAATGAAATCATTTTTGCTCGAACAACGCCAGAACAAAAGCTGCAGATAGTGCAATGCTTTCAGCGTAGCGGTGAGATCGTAGGTATGACAGGTGATGGCGTTAACGACGCCCCTGGACTCAAGGCAGCCGATATTGGAATCGCCCTAGGAAGCGGTTCAGATATAGCAATTGAGGCTGCGGATATGGTATTGCTGGACAGCTTTGCCGCAATCGTCGACGCTGTAGGAAGTGGGAGATTGGTCTTTGGTAAGTGGAATTCAGACCCTCTGGTACGCAAGGGGAGTGGCTATTCACTGCCCGGCTGACCATAGAAACTTCTGGCAGACAATCTGAGGAAGACCATCGCCTATCTGTTGCCTGCGGGATCTTTCAGTGAGCTATGTAAGTATTAGGCGTCTTCTGTAGGTGATTTGACTGACTCCAATTTGGCCATCAGGGCCGGTCATGATCAATGTTATGTTTGGCTTGCCACAAAATTTATCGTCCTTTCTTATGGTACTCTTCCCTCAACCTTTTCACAAGAAGGGTTGCTAACAAAAGTGCCTTAGATCATTATATGGTTCGAGTCTTTCAAGTATTTTTCAATAGAATGTGCTGATCAATCTGCTCCATAGCTGCTTTACGGATTGTGCAGGTGCCATGACACTGGCCTATGAAAAACCGGAAGCTGATATTATGACACGGCCTCCGCGTGATATAAATAATGATCATTTGGTTGATGGTCAACTTATTCTGCATGCTTATGGCTTTATTGGGATACTCGAATGCGGTTGTAGCATGGCAATGTCTTTCTGGCATATGCAACGGCGGGGAATACCATTTGGGGCACTGTGGTTGAAATACGGGAACGTGAACTCTGCATTATATCCCCCTGAGCACCTCCAGCAGGTGGTTAACGAAGCAAGCTCCATATACTTCGTCAATCTCGTTATAATGTATATTGTTCCCGCTAGGGACGACACGCATGGCAAAGGTAGAGCTGACTTGAGTGTACAAGGCAAATCTTCAACCTTCTTGCGGTCCGAACACGTCGTCTGAGTATATTCCAGCAACCACCCATATACAACCGAAAGACACAGAATCTGCATATATTTCCAGCAATGTTATTTGCCCTGAGTACCATCTTCTTCTGTAGGTATCCACTACTTTGCTGAGTGAGTGAGTGAGCAGGGACCTAATGGGGTATTGGTAGTTTGTTACATCCCATTTTTTCAAAATCTTCTGGGAACAACGACTATTCCTGTGGAATACTGGCTTCTACCCGTAGCCTTTGGTATTGGGATTCTAACGCTGGATGAATGCAGAAAATGGGCTGTTCGGCAAGGTAACGTGGTGCTGAAGCGGATGGCTTGGTGAAGACTCCCGAATGAGTAAGGGAGGTTGGGAAAATGTATTTGAGGCATGGGGACTG
>Ga0307514_10003554_pt1 | contig 14855 bp, 18 predicted proteins | sample 16_EM_MG_FD_203088 | JGI IMG/M metagenome (GOLD analysis project Ga0307514, IMG submission 203088) | Populus trichocarpa ectomycorrhiza microbial communities from riparian zone in the Pacific Northwest, United States - 16_EM | ecosystem: Host-associated > Plants > Roots > Unclassified | place... | reverse complement strand
ATGTTTTGCCAGAATGTGGAACAGGAGCAGTCATGGTTTGTCCGAATTGTAGTTTAATTGATAACAAGTTTGCAGAAAAATATAACTTTGATTGAAAAATTATTCTTTGTCCTTTCCCCGAGAAACAAATGGATGGTGGGATTGCTTTATTTGCTAGTTTTTATGATGGAGAAATAAACGGAAATTATAAATATGTCTTATCTCCACTTATTAAAAATATCACCAGTCAGGAAAATGCTACAGAGATTATTAATAATCATTTAGAAAAAATTAATCAAGGAAAAAAACACAACACTTATCATTTACGAGATTGAATATTCTCGCGACAACGATACTGAGGAGAACCAATTCCGATTATCCACTGAGAGGATAATCAACAAGAACTATTAAAAGATGAAGAATTGCCGTTAAAACTTCCTCCTTTAACTGACTTTACTCCCTCGAAATTTTATTATTCGCCTTTACAAAAGATTGATAGTTGAGTAAATTTAAAAAGAGATGATGGAATAAGTGGAAAAAGAGATCTGAATATAATGCCGCAATGAGCTGGTTCTTGTTGATATTACATTGCTTTTTTGTTAAAAAAAAATGATGGTTATTTAGCACTTGATAGTGAAGAAGCCAAAGAAATTATCAAACATTGGTTGCCGGTTGATTTATATATTGGCGGTCAAGAACATGCCAATTTACATTTGCTTTATGCTCGTTTTTGACATAAAGTGCTTAATAAAATTGGCATAGTTTATCAATCTGAACCTTTTCAAAAATTACTTTGCCAAGGAATGATTTTAGGAAGCGATGGAGAAAAAATGTCTAAATCACGTGGCAATGTTGTCAATCCTAATGATTTAGTGGAAAAATATGGAGCTGATGCTCTGCGACTTTATGAAGTATTTTTAGGACCGGTTGAGCAAACAACCAAATTTGATTCTACTGGGGTTCGTGCCATGAAAAAATGATTAGACCGAGTTTATAATTTTTTTCTTGAATATTGCGAAACTATCCTTACTAATATTCCTAATCAAGAAATTGAAAGTGCTTATCAAGAAATGATTATAAAATCAACCGAACATTATAAAAATATTAAATTAAATTTAGTAGTTTCTTCATTAATGACTTTTATTAATAAATGTTATAAATCTGAGGCAAAATTTATGCCAACGGATTGTTTTCTAGACTTTTTGAAAATATTAAATCCTCTCGCTCCTCATCTTAGTGAAGAAATATGAAGTTTTTTTCAAAAAAATCCTATTACCGATAGTGATTGACCGCAACCAAAAAAATTACAAACTAATCTTTCTCAAAAAGTAAATATAGTAGTTCAAATTAATGGCCAAAAAAAAATAATAATTTCAGTAAATAGAGATGAAAGCCAAGCAGTAATAGAAAAAATCATTAAAAATGATTCTAAATTAAATAAATTATTAGAAAAACAAATAATTTCCAAAACTATTTTTATAAAAAATAAATTAATTAACTTTGTTATAAATTAAAAATTTTTATGAATAAAAACTATAATTAAAGCAACAAAATAGTTAATTTTTTAAAGTAATAAATTTTGTTATATGATTAATATTAAAAAATTCGAAAGAAGAAAAAGAACAAATATTAGCAAACTTGACTGATTGATGTTTAGATCCAATGGGTTATTTGGTTAAAACCAATGATTTTAAAGATCGAAAATATAAGAATTTTAACACTTATTGATTTCGATTTTATCAAAGTGACGAAACAAATCCTAATTGACGAACTGAGCCGAAAATTGATTATGACTTTAACTTTACTGATGAAGATTATCAAAAAATAAAAGAAGCGTTCATTGAGGAAATAAAAACCAATCCTTTAGATTAAAAAATCGAAAAAGAGAGTGATTTGAAAGTAATAAGACACAAATCAGGAAGAAAACATTATTAATATAACTGGTATGGGCAGTTTTTATACAGGGTTTAAAGAAGAAGAGTGAAGAATAATTAAAAATAGTTTTGATAATCAAAAAAATGATAAATCTATTTTTTTCTGAATAATTGTTTTTGGGTTATTGATTTTAATAGTGATTACCTTATTCATTAAAGTTAATATTGGAGCCAAAGCTCAAGTTGGAGTTAAAACTGAAATAAGGTAAAAGAATAGTCCTAAATGCTTTAACTCCTTGAAAAAACTTAATTTAATTTGTTCAAAACACAGAAGTAATAACTAATTGTTTATACTAAATAAGTAAAGTTTGCTCTCTTTTGAGAGTAACAAATAAAGTGAGGAGGTTTCCTAAAATCCTCCCGCTAATAATTGAGACTAAAAGTTTGAATTATTAAATATAGTAAATGTAAAAAAAAGAATAGTTTACAAATAATTAGAGAGTTTTTTGTGAAGTATCATTAAAAATGATTTGTTTGGGTTGTTCTTGTTCTAAAAAACATTGCAAGTTATTGTTTATTAAATGTTTAAACATAAATCGATAAAATTTTAAATTTTAATTTTTTTTTTAACTAAATTTATTTTTTTAATTGCCAAACTTCTTAAATAATTACTATTTTCTTCTAATATTTCTTTTATTTTAGGAAGAAATAATTTATATTTTATTTGAATATCACTTAATTTATTATTAATAAGGATAATAAGTTGCGATTTGAATTGATGATAATTAAGAGAGTTAAAATCTTTTTCGCTTTCTGTTATTTTTTGGTTATTTAATAAAGAATAGATGGTTAAAAGATTAGAAATACCTGGTTTTTTTTCTGAATAATAATATATTTTATTTTCACAATCAGTAACAGCAGTAGTAATTTTTTTTTTTATCGATTCTGGGTCATCAAGTAAAGAAATGTAATCTTTCGAACTCTTTGACATTTTTTTTTCTGGATTTTGTAAACCCATTATTTTTGCCCCCAAATTAGGAATAGAAAATTCCGGTATTTTCAATAATCCTCCTTCATAAAAACTATTAAATTTTTGGGCGATGTCACTAGTTAGTTCTAGGTGTTGTTTTTGGTCTTGACCAACGATAACTAAGTCAGCATCATAAAGAAAAATATCAGCAGCCATTAAGACTGGATAGGATAACAAAGATAAATTACCTGTTTCATTTTCTTTTTTTTTTTCTTTATATTGTATCATATCACCTAATTTACCTACGGTCACATGAGGAGAAAGATAAAAAGATAATTCTAAATGCTCCTTAATCTCTGATTGCACAAAAATTTTACAATTTTCTTTTTTTAAACCACAAGCATAAAGTAAAGAAGCCATTTCATAACATTTTTCTTGATAATTAATTTCTTTTTGAGGAACAGTTAAAGCATGTAAATCAGCAATCATAATAATTATTTCATATTTTTCTTGAAACTTTAAAATATTTTTAATTACTCCTAAATAATTTCCAATAGTTAGTTCGCCTGTAGGTTGAAAACCAGTAAAAAATCTAGGTTTTTGGGACATATAAATATTTTTTACTAATTGTTTCAGTTTAAGGTAATTTCAAATTATAATTTTTAGAAAATTTTTCTAAATAGATAAAATAAATTTATATCATGCCAGAATTACCTGAGGTTGAAACAGTTTTAAGAGCCATCCAAAAAAGTGAAATAATTGGCTCGCCTATTTCCAGAATAGAGATAAATAAATCCTATCATATCAAGGAAATTACTCAACAAGAATTTATTAATAAATTATTAGGAGAAACTATTCACAAAATAGAAAGAAAAGGTAAACAATTAATTTTTATATTAGATAAATGAGCCTTGCTTAGTCACTTGCGAATGAGCGGAAAATACTTTTTTGATGAAATTCCCTCCCGATTTTTAGCTGAAAATCGAGCCATTGGAGTAATATTTCATTTTATTAATGGTCGAAAACTAATTTTTTGTGACACTCGCGGTTTTGGTGTCTTTTATTTACAAAGTTTAGATAATTATAAAAATTTGTCTCCTTATAAAGATATTGGCCCTGACTTAATTAATGATGAAATAGATGTTGATAAACTTTTTATTCATTGTCAAAAAATAAGAATTCCTATCAAAATGTTATTATTGGATCAAAAATTTGTGGCAGGGATTGGTAACATTTATACTTCGGAAATACTTTTTGTTGCCAAAATTCATCCCCTTATCATTGTTAAAGATCTCGATAAAGAACAAATTAAAAAAATAATAGAGATTTCACAATCTATTCTTAAAAGAGCAGTCGAATTAAAAGGAACTTCAATAGTAGACTTTCTTACTCCTGACGGTGAAAAAGGAACTTATCAAAATGAATTAAAGGTCTATTTTCGTGATAAAAAGCCTTGTTATGATTGTCAAACCACTATTACCAAAGTATCAGTAAATGGTCGTGGGACTTTTTATTGTACTAATTGCCAGAAAATATAATTAAGAAAGTTTTTAAATAAAGAAAATTTGTGTTAATCAAGTTTAAATTTTATAAAATTAATTAATAATAAATTTTTATGTCAATATTTAAATTAAATTTACAGTTTTTTGCACAAAAAAAAGGAGGAGGTTCTGCTTCTACTAATCGTAGCCATGATTCAGTTTCTAAAAGATTAGGAGTAAAAAAATTTGGTGGTCAGTTGGTAAAAGGAGGACAAATTATTATTCGTCAGCGTGGAACTGAGTATAAAACTGGCAAAGGAATTTATCTCGGTAAAGACTATACCGTTCACGCTGAACACGATGGAGTAGTAAATTATTATAAAGGCCGAAATAAAAGAACCTTTGTAACAGTTTTACCGTCTTCTTAATAAATGTTTAGACTTGAAAAAAGAAAAATATTTCTTCTTTATCAATATTACTTAATAGGAAATATTCCTAACTTTACAAGCGAAAATGAGAAAGATGAAAAAAGATTAATTTGGTTTAGTGATTGTTTAAAAAAAGGAAAAAATCTTAGTGAAAAAATTGACAAAAAATTAAAAATTGGTTGAGATTTTTCTCGTTTACCTCATTTAGAAAAATCTATATTAATTTACGCTACTTATGAATTATTTTCTGAACAAAATTCTCAATACATTAAATCAATAATAAGCCAAATAATTAATTTCAGTAAAGTTTATTTGGAAACTTCTAAATACGCCTATATTAATAAAGTGCTTGATTTATTAGTCAAAGAAGAAACAACTCTTCTTAAAAAAGAAGTTTAAAAAAAAATAATAATTAAAAAGCAAGAGTATTAAAATTTCTATTCTCTAATTTTTGAATATTATTAAATTTGGCATTAGCACCAGTAGTTCTAGTAATCAAAAATATCCCTTACGGGTCTTAGAAAAACTTTGCTATTGCCATGATATACTTGAAAGAAATAAATGAAGCGTTCCAAATAAAAATCAGTTCATGGTTTTTTTCTCTACTTGATGGAATAATAACTGTGCCTTGATTGTAAGTGGAGATTCTAATTATGGAATAAATTTGTTAGTTTATGAAATGTCTTCAAATAATATGTCAGAATTGATGGAAAAATTTTATATTGACGGTGGTTATTCTTATCTGTCAAGTGCTAAGGACAAGGTTAAAGAGGTAGAAAAAATCTTGAAAGGTGAAAATCAAATATTATATAAGGGAGATTCTCGAAAGATTAATTATCTTTCTTATGAGGAAGAAAGGTTCTCTATGGGATTTTTTTCGTTGTTTTTCCCCTTTTTTGGAAGGAGAAACCATTTAAGTCCAGTATTTTCGGAAGTTAAATCAACAATTTTATTCTCAGGCGATGAAGAAAGTGAAGTTGCTTATTCTGGTAGTTTTGCTTCTTCTTTTTCAGGAAGTTTTGCTAATTATAACCAATTATATACTTATGGTCAAGTTTCTAATTCGTTGACTTCTAGTTGTCGTGAGTTTCTAAATAAGACTCCTGATAATTTTATTAAACCTTTAGACATTATCAAAACAAGTAAAGATAAGAATATTCATACTGGTATTTATCTCGGCAAAGGAAAAGTTTGCCATAATTTACCAAAGGGTATTGTTCTCGGTAATTAGAAAGATTTCGTGATGTGTATTGGTAATCCTAGTAAAATAACTCGTTATCATCCGGTAATCGCTTTTAAAAGCCGGAAAAAATAATCGAACACATAGCGAAGTGTGCGGTGAATAGTAGTCGAAAATTTGACATAGCAATAAATAATTGTGAACACTTTGCGAATAAAAATATTCACAATTATTTAACCTTTTAAATTAGACTGATTATCTACTTTTATTCACTCCCTTTTGTCTATATAAATGTTTTATATTATTGATTATAAAAAAAACAATAAATTTAATGAATTACCACAAACATATGAACAATATATAATTCCCACAATAGAAGAAATTAGAGATAAGAAAACTCAATTACCAGCAGAATATATTAAACAATTAACAAATCCTAATAGTAAATTTGATGGTGATATAGTTGCCTTTCCATTAGGTGAAATAGATAAAAATATCAAAAGGATTGGGTTATACAGAAGCAACAATAACTGGTTTACTCACCTTAGTTTGTCCACCAGCCGGACTTGCGATTGTAGCTACTTGTGCTGGGACAGCACTTGCAGTGGAAGCAGTAAATAACTTTTCTAACGATGAAAATTTAAAAGAAGGATCAGAAATATTCATAAAATTTAATATCTCAACTAGGTTTAGGTCTAATTGAAGAAGTTATAATTCTGGTTATTTTGGTTGGTTGCTGATAAAGTAGAGAGTTAGCAAGCCGAACTCTACTATTTTATTCGCTAGGAGTTTTAAAAGTTTATTTTTGCATGTCTACTTTTTCATATAAACGAAAACAATCAGATAAAAAACTCTTATATGGCTTATAAAATCGGTTTAGTAGGTTTACCTAATGTTGGTAAAAGTAGTTTGTTTAATTTTTTAACTGAAAAAAAGGTTTTGATTGCTAATTATCCTTTCGCTACTATCGATCCTAATGTCGGAATCATGATTTTATCCGATCCTCGTTTAGAAAAATTGAGTAAATATTATCAAAGTAAAAAAACTACTCTTAGTAATATTGAAATTGTTGATATAGCAGGATTAGTTAAAGGAGCTTCAGAAGGATTGGGACTAGGTAATGAATTTTTATCTCATATTCGTGAAGTAGATTTAATTTGTCATGTCTTACGATGTTTTAATGAAAAAGATATAGTTCACGTAGAAAAATTTGTTGATCCTTTTCGTGATCTCGAAATAATCCAACTAGAATTAATTTTTGCTGATTTACAACAAATTAATAAAAGATTGGAGAAATTGAGAGCAAAAGATGAAAAAGGACAAAAAGAAAAAGAAATTCTCCAATTAATTCAAAAAAACTTAGAGAAAGAAATTCCAATTAATGATTTAAATTTTAGTAAAGAAGAAAAAATGATAATAAAATCCTATAATTTTCTTACCTTTAAACCTTTTTTTTTATTGAGTAATTACAGTGGTGATAAAGAGGAAATTAAAAATTTACAAACATATGCTCAAGAGAAAAAAATTGAATTTTTTCCATTAGCACTTAAACTAGAAAAAGAAATGCAAAATTTATCAAATGAAGAAAAAGCAGAAATCGGATGAAAAATAACTGATTTTTCAATGTTAACAAAAAAAATTAAAAAATCATTAAAAGTTAAAACTTTTTTTACCGCTGGTGAAGACGAAAGTAAAAGCTGATTAGCTAAGCAAAAAATGAATGCTCGTGAATGCGCTGGCTTAATTCATTCTGACATTGAAAATAATTTTATCAGAGCAGAAGTTTATAATTACGACGATTGATTAAAATCTCCTAGCAAAGAAAAGTTAAAAAAACTAGGTAAAGTTAGAAAAGAAGGGGCAAGTTATATTATCGAAGAAGGAGATATATGTTATTTTCTCTTTAGAAAAAATTAAGGCACTAATATAGAACTTTGCACTATATGCTTTAGTTTTATAGTTTTATGGTTAACATATTAAATTGCTATTCCTTTTTTCTCTTGCTCTTTTTAGGTGGTTTTTTAGGTGGTAAAATTTTTAAAAAAGTCTTTATCATTGCATCAACTTTTTCTTGATTTATTTGTTTTTTAATCGCTTGAGCTTTAATACCCATAGCTATACAATCATTGCAGTAATTTTTACCACTTTTATGTTTATTGATAAAAAACTCATCCTTGTAAAATCCGCAACTATCACAAGCTATTTGTTTGTTGTTCATATTGTTTTAGTTTGATTGGTTGATTAAATTCTTGATAAGTTAAGTTCTTGCCGACAACGATTGAAACTAAGAAATCAAATCTATTTTGTTCACTTCATTTTTTGGTATTAAAACGAAGGGTAAATTCATCGGTATAGTTCTGTAAATACTTATCGCTTACATTATTATTACAATGTGCAAAATCAATGACCGTTTTTAGAAAATAAAGACTATGAAAAATAATAATAAGATATAGATATGAACGAATGTAACAAATGTAATCAACTTATTAGTGATGAAGAAGGACATGTAAAAATAACTACTGGTTCCAAAGTAGATTATTATCATAGAAGTTGCTAAGATGAGGTAAAAAAAGCGATAAATATCAAGCAGAGAATACTAGTAATTGAGAACCAGCAGGGATGTTAGGAACAACTTATCTTGAAACATGTGACACTTGTGAAAGCCCATATGAGAATTTTTGCAAAATGTGCATGATTAGCGAGAATCTAAGAAGAGCAAACGATAATAGAAATTGAAATATACAATACAGAGAGAGAGAGCAAATTCAGATTATAACCTTAATAATTCGTCTAACGAACCTAGAAAAAAAGTTTGCAGTAGATGTGGTGAATATGATTTTCTAACTCTTGGTGTTTGTTATAAATGTGCATTAATTAATGCTCGTTTAGAAATACAAGAGTTAATAAAAGAACAAGGATTAAAATCAGTGCAAATTCAGTGAGAAAATATTATTAAACCAGGTTTTGAAAGAAATTTAAGGAATATTGAACAACCTCAAAATCAAACTGGATTAACAGAGCAACAAAAGCAAGAAATTAAAAAGGGCGAACAAAGATTGCGAGAATATATTCAAACTATCGAAGCAGATTTATATCCTGAACGGAAAAGTAATCAAGGTGGTTCAGGATGAATATGATTTTTAGTAATTGCAATAGTGATGGTTGGAGGATTAGTTGGCTTCCTAATTTGACGCAAAAAGAAAAAACATTAAACTCTATGGAAACCATCATCACTGCTAAAATCCTAGGAGTAGCAAAACTCCTTGATAAAAAACTCCGTAAATATACTTTCTTTAATACCCAAACGGGAATAAAAGATTCTTTTCTTACTGATAAAAAAGTAAATCATATTCCTGAAATAGCAGGTCGATTAGAACTTTCGATAAGTGAAAGTGAATCTGACAAATACTTTCAAGATTTTAACCAGAATATTTACAAATTTGAACTCCCTGAATTAGTTAAGTTTGAAGAACCTTTGGAAGAAAAAGTTATTGAGATAATCAAACCTAAAAAAATCATCACTAAACTTGCTCCTTGACAAATAAGTAAATTGCGAGCAAAGGGTTTTTCTTGACTAGAAATTAGAGAGTTTTGTAATGTTAGTGAATGAACTATTCGCAGATGAAAAAAAGAAGTAACGAATAAAGAAAAAAACAAGTTGGTCGACCAGCTAAAATTAGTGACTATGATTTATCTTTTTTAAAAGCCTGTCGCACCATTTATAATGCTCAGCCCCAAAAGTGAATATCAGAAGTTTTTTCCGAGAAAATAGAGAAACTAGTTAGTCGTTCAACTGTTTCTCGTTTGTATAAGAAGCATGGTATTGTTCGCTTGAAACCGACTTATCATTACTCAGAACAGCAACCACTCTTGGAAAAGATTAAACCTTTTGTGGATATGGTTAAACTACTGCCCCTGATTCAGCTTACTGCCATAGATGAATGTGCTTTTTATTTAAATGAAGCACCAAGAAGAGTTTATGGTTGAAAGGGAGAGAGGATTATTTCTTGAAAACCAGGAAACATTATGGAGCGTTACACTCTTATCTTATTTATTAAAAATACAGATTCTAAAGGCGTTATTCATTGGAAGTTGATAGAGAAAGGAGCTAAAGCAACTGATTTTTATGATTTCTTTTATAACATTTATTTCCCTGAAGAGCATTATCTTCTATTAGACAATGCTGTAATCCACCATGCTAAACAAGCATCATAGATGCAGGTCTTTTTCCTATTAAAGAAACATTAATTAGTAATAATGTTGTACCTATTTTTTTAGTGGCTTATACTCCCCAGTTAAATCCAGTTGAACTATGTTTTAATTTCTTAAGGATTTTTGTTGAAAAAAATCAACCACGAAACTTTGAACAATTAAAATATGTTGTAGAGAAAGGTATAACAAAATTACAAACTAAAGATATGACTAAATATTTTAGACATTGTTTGAATTATAATTTTTCTCAAAACGAGCAATAATTTTGCACATTATAATATATATACTTTATATAGTTTTAAAAATTTTAATGATTGATTTTTATTCTCGTAAAAATAATAACAAATTTAAAAAGTTTTTAAGGTTTTAATTTTAGTAACAAAAATAAGAAAAATACTATTATATGCTAAATATTCTGCAAAAAAAAGTAGTAGTTGGGCTAAGTGGCGGAGTTGATTCAGCAGTAAGCGCCTATCTCTTAAAAAAAATATGAATGAAATAACTAAAACCACTAAATTTAAATTTACTACTAATTATATAAGAAAAAGTTGGTTAAGTATTTTTCAACAAAAAAGTTATCATTGGTTAGAAGCTGTCTCTCTTATTCCACAAAACGATCTTTCTTTATTGTGAATTAATTCAGGAGTTGCTACTTTAAAAAAATATTTCAATAATCCTTCTTTATTACCAGCACGTAATTTAGTTAATTGCCAAAGAGTAATTCGCACTGACGATTTAGCTAATATTAACGTTCAATCCTATCACCAAACTTTATTTGAAATGTTGGGGAATTTTTCTATTGGCAGTAATTTTAAGTACGAAATTATTCCAATTATTTGAGAATGATTTACTTCTTCTCAATGACTAGGAATAGATGTAAAGAGACTTTTTATTACGGTGTGAGAGAATGATAAAGTTAGTTTAAAAGTTTGAAAAAAACAACAAGTAAAAGATGATCATATTATTTTTGGTGATAAAAAAACTAATTTTTGAGATATGGGCGATGGACCGTGCGGACCTAATACTGAAATATATTATGATTTACAATTAACTGATAAATTGCCAAGAAAAATTGAAGAATTAGATAACAAAAGATTTATTGAAATTTGTAATATTGTTTTTCCTGAATTTTATCACAAAACTAATAACTATTTACCTTTAGCTGAAAAATGTGTTGATACGGGGGCTGGATTAGAAAGAATTGCTATGGTTCTCCAAAATAAAAAAAATGCTTTTGAAATTGATTTATGAGCGCCAGTTATTGAATTAATTCATAGTTATAATAAAGAAAAAATTTTTGAAGAAGCCAAAGGTAATTATTATGTTATTGCCGACCATTTACGAACTACTATTTTTGCTTTATCAGACGGAGCTGATTTTGAGCACAAAGGTCGTGGTTATATTCTCAAGAAATTAGTAAAAAAAGCTACTCTGTTTGCTTATTTACTTAATTTAAATAGTGATAATTTAAAAAATATTAGTGAAAAATTAATTGAAATTAATTCTTTTTATTATCATCAACTTAAAGAAAAACAGGAGTTGATAATTAGTAAACTACAAAGAGAAATAGATAGAACCTTAGGATTTATTAGTAAATCGAACTTAATTCTAGATAATTATTTTTCTCCTAAAATTACTGCCAAGGAGATATTTTTTTGGTATGATACCAGAGGTATTCCACTAGAATTAATTTTTTTTTATTTAAAGAATAAGAATTATGAATTTCCGGAAAAAGAATTTAATAAATTATTAGAACAACAAAAAGAAAAATCTTCTCATGATAGAAAAAAAAAAGGAGTAGAAACTTTTTAAAACTTTTTTTACTTGCTTCATAATTTTAATGGGTTAGTCAAATCATTTAAGGAAAAACCATAAACATTATAATTAATTCTACTTAAAGTTAGGGTCAGAAAATTTTTTACTAACTCTTTCTGTTTCTTACTGAGAAGGAAATTGTTGGTTAGTTTTGCTTTCCTTATTATTTAATTGTTTTTTCATAAGCGAATATTATTACTATAATATATTTTATTGCTTAATTAATACTATCACTAAAATAATAACACTAATTCCTCTAACACCCTAAACCAATTTTGCCTCATGGTAAATCATTTTGATTATTAATTGGTTGTTTTAATTTAATTAATTGTTCTTTTTTATCTGTTAATTTTTGCTGTTCTGCTGGTGTTTTATTAGGTCTATTTTCTAAATTAAGGTAATGTTCATTACATTCAAGAAAGCTTAAAATCACATCTTTTTCCTTGTTTTCCTTTAAAGAAACGATTGAAACTTTTTTACTTCAAAAATTATACTAAAATTAAATGAATAAAGAAGAGCAAAAAGCTTGAAGGGTATATAAAGGACTATGTTTCAGGATTTAGCGTAAAATTAACACCAGAAGAAGTTGAAGCAATTCAAGTCTTTTCTAAAAAGTTGATTTAAGATTATGATTATCTAGAGATTAATAAATTTAAACTAGAATTAGAAAAATTATCATTTTAGTAAAAAACAATATTCTTTCTATGAAAAAAAAAATTGAAAAACTTTTCTCCATCTTTCCTCAGCAAAAAGATTTAATTTATTTAGATAGTGCTGGCACTAGTTTAAAACCAAAAAGTGTTATTGAAGCAATCAGAAATTATTATGAAAATTATTCAATTAATAGTCATAGTGAAGGCAATAATATTTTGGCTAATGAGATTTGTACAACTATTTACCAAACAAGAGAAATAATTGCTCAAAAAATTAACGGAGAAAGCCAAGAAATTATTTTTTTGCCTTCTACCACCTATGCCTTTAATATTTTAGCTTTATCTCTCAAAAAAAATTTACGAAAAGGAGATAAAATTTTTTTAACTCATTTAGAACATAGTTCAAATTGTTATCCTTGGCAGGCAATTATTGACGAAAAAGAAATAGAAGTTAATTTTTTGCCTTTAAATGAAAAATTTGTTATTGATGTTAATTTTCTTGATAAATATATTGATAAAAAAACTAAAATAGTAAGTTTTTCTCATATGAGTAATAGTCTGGGAACATTTCAACCAATAGCAAAAATTACTAAAATAATCAAAAAAATTAATCCAGATTGTTTAGTAATAATTGATGCTTGTCAAAGTATTGCTCATTTACCTATCAATGTGAAAAAATGAAATATCGATGCCTTAGTTTTTTCAAGTCATAAAGTATATGGACCTACTGGAATAGGTGTTCTGTGAATAAAAAAAAAATTAGGTGAAAAACTACCTAACTTATTATGAGGAGGAGGGAAAAAATTTGGACCCTTTGATAAAAATAATGATTATTCCTTGCCATTATCACAAAAATTTGAAGTTGGAACTTTACCTTTAGCACAAATTTTTGGTTTAAAGAAAAGTTTTGAATTTTTAAATAGTTTAGATGTTAAAGAAATAATTGATTATGAAAAAAAATTAAAAAATTATGCTTTAGATGAATTATCTAGGCTGGGAGAAATAATCATTTATAATCAAAAATTAGAGACTGTTGATATTGTTCTTTTCAATTTGCAAGGATATCACGCTCATGATGTGGCTGATTATCTAGGCAAAAATAATATTTGTGTTCGTGCTGGAAATTTTTGTTGTCCTTATTTAAAAGAACTAATTGGCATAGAAAGTACTATTCGCATTTCTCTTTTTATTTATAATAACAAGGATGATGTTGATAAATTAATTTTTCACTTAAATAATATAATTAAAGAGCCAGAATTATTAATAAATCTATCATAAATGACTATTATGAAGCAAAAATTACAAAAGAAGAAAAAAATAACTAATTTTTTAATAATTAGCGGAGTAGTCGTAATAATTATTTTATTATTTTTCTTATCGACAAAAACTTCAAGCGATATTTTCTATCGCCAAATTCCGCCTTTTGAGGAAATTTCTGAGGAAGAAGCAAAAAAATGTCCTTATTTAAACCAAAATAACCCAATTATAGCCAAGTTAAGAGACCGCGAAAAAAAACTTAATCGTCCAAACAAAGAATTAGGAAAATTAAGACAAATTCCTAAATGATTCATTATTAGATGTTACGAAAAAGGTTATCACTGAGAAGATATTAACCAACTGTGAGATTGAAAACTTACTGAACAAGAAATCCCTGATTTAAAAACTAAACAAAGAATAGGAGTAATAAACAGTTTACTGGTTCTTCGAGACATAGAAAAAGTTGATTTTATAGGCACGGTTTGTGATTTAGTAGTTATCGTGCGGAAAATTTCTGGTAGTGGTGGACCGACAATTAACATTGACTCTAAACTGCTAAATAATTTACCGCTGATGCCGAATAGTGGTAATAAAACTAAAAAATGCTTCCAAAGGATAATCAATTTGTTCTGTGATGAAAAAGATATTAACTTAAAACAACGAGAAATATTTATATTTATACCAATCGGAGCAGAAAGATTTGGTAAAGAAGAAACAATTGCTTATGGAAGAATTGGTGGAAAATCAGGTGGTAGTAGTCTTTATTTAACTTTATTAAGTGCTTTATACGAAAAACCAATTTCTAATCAGGTTGCAAGTACAGGTGCTTTATTAGTATCCAACAAAAATAAGAAGCAGAAAATTAACGACCGAGAGATCAAACTAGCCAAAGGAACTATTTTACCCATTAAATATTTAAAAGAAAAAGCGTTCGCTTGTGCCGAAAAAGGAATAAATAATTTGATGCTTTCCAAATATCAATCGTCACCCAATCTTTTGTTAGAAT
>Ga0307514_10003553_pt1 | contig 14859 bp, 20 predicted proteins | sample 16_EM_MG_FD_203088 | JGI IMG/M metagenome (GOLD analysis project Ga0307514, IMG submission 203088) | Populus trichocarpa ectomycorrhiza microbial communities from riparian zone in the Pacific Northwest, United States - 16_EM | ecosystem: Host-associated > Plants > Roots > Unclassified | place... | reverse complement strand
ATGGGTCAATGATTGGTGAATGGGGCGCTATTTGCACGCTAGAGCGCTAGCGCGACCGTTAGCGCCCCGTCCACCAATCACGCTAACAGATTGGCCAATCTGCGAGATTGGCGAACGGGACAGAACATACTTTCGTCGGGGGGGGTTTTTTTTTTTGAGTCTATACGCTTTCGCCCGAAGACTACTCATTCCCGCATCTCTAAAGGATTGGGCTCACACACGGGACAACATGAGCGCTCTGCCTCCTGAATCTAAGAAACAAAACCCCCAAAAGATAGAAGTGTCCGTTCACCCCTCTCACACCTGGGTCCCGGCTTTGTTTCCAGCTGCTTTCGCATTTCCAGCTCCCGCCACCACGTCCTCGCTTCGACCCGTCTCCGTGGATACGGTATCAGCACTAGCAGTTATGCGCAGCCCCGACGATCTCCCGACCCGAATAATTGAAACTACTAGTACATTCGTACCAAATATACGGAGTAACCCCTCCCTATATTACTTTCTGCAGATCCAGGTGGGAGTGGGCCAGTCGACGTCTTCGCGCGCCAGGTCGTGGGTAATCCATTCATCTCCCTTCGAATTCTGTGCTTTCCGTATACGTAATGTCTTTTGCAACTGATGATCGATTCTGGGCCACCCGCGGCCCGGGCGGCATACCCAATATATGCCTCTCGAAGGCAACAGCAATTAAAATAATTATAATTGAACCCGACCCGCAATTTTTACTTTAGACACAGGTTTGATCTTGTGCCAAGACTCTTTGTATGTGTCACATAATTATTTCGGTACGGAGATGCCAGCGAAACAGGTTGATTCTTGGTACAAAATATTAAATATAACTTAGCATAAGGAATCCATTAATGTATACAGTATACTCTCGATATCGGGGTATGCCCCCCCCCCCCAGCCCTCATACAAAATAAGAATATATTTGATAGAAAAATATTCTTATTTTATAGAGCTTGTTTACAAATGTATTCTTATAATGAGAGTGCATACCTCTTAAAAACAATGCATATTTCTTACAAGCAGTGCATATTCTTGACATTTCTTTTTGTACTGGAGGCTATATGCCTTTTCCCGAAAGGGAGTCTTAGGCTATGAGGCGGCATATTCTTGTAATTTTTTTTGGAGTCTATACGCCTTTCCCCCGAAGGGAGCCTTAGGCTATGAGGCGGTGCAAAAAAGGTTTGCATATGCGAATGGGTGAATTTATGCCTTAAAAGTATAAGCGGACTCTGGTATGCTTAGGTCACTCCGAACCCGAATTCCCGAAAGAGTCGGTGATAACCTAAGAAGGGGGATAGCAATAGTAATACCCTCCGAGGTGGCTGGTGCCCGCTGGTGGAAGATGGGAAGGGGAGGAGCTAAGGCAGGATCGAGAAGTTCCGGAGGCGTTAGTAGGCACGACCTCTCGTCATAGTCTGGATACGAGTAATGACTTTCCCCAAAAAAGTTTTGCCAGCAGGTCTTACGGTACTGAGGGTGTGTTTGAAAAGGAGATATTATCTCGTCCTCAGTGGTACTGGCAACATGAAAGGCACACCAAGGCCACTACTCGTCAGGGCAAGTGAGGAATTCAGGGCGAGAGTTTCACTGTAGCAATAATCAGGTAGAAACAATTGATAAACATTAAAGAATGAGCAATTTATCAAAGATTCCCACCTCTACATATACCTAAGCGAACGACACATCCCCGGATCCCTATCACAAATCTACCCTTCAAATCCACCACAAGCTGCCACACCCGCGCACCACAAGCCCACAAGCCGCCATCCGCGCAATCCTTCAACTTACGAAACACATACTTTAACACAACACCCCAGGTTACACCACCCTGAACAAATCGACGACGTCACCGGACAATCACTATCTCTCTGACACACTTTCCCATAACTTGGCTGTTCTCTCTTACACTGCTCCAATGTCTTAATTGGATGCAGGCACTGTCCCTGTACACACCTCATCCCGTTCCCACAACACTTCCCACCACAGGCAAAGTCCGTACTAAATTCACAGCACAACCCTTGAGCCTGATTCACACAATACGTTTCCCCAAGCCCAAAGGTTCCTGTACCGGTTTTACAGCAATTGATGCCGCAAAGTTTGTTATTGGGACAACATTTGTTGTTGTGGCAGAGGAAACCGGTGGGGCAGCAGGCAGTGCCACATTTTTGTTCGAAGGGGCAGCAATGCCCGGAGACGCAGACCTCTTCTTCGAGGCAGCAGAGACCTTGGGGGCCGCAGCGGGGGGTGAGGCATTCGGGGGGGCCGCGGGCTTCGATTATAGAACCACCGTGGATTTTGGGGAGGGGCTGAGCATCACCGGCAGCATTTCCAGTGCTGGCCAGGAAGAGAGAGACGGCGAGAACTAGGAGGAATGTAAAAGCGGTTCGGGGACACGAGAAATGGAAGAGGGGACCCATGACTGAAGTACCTTTGGATCGATTGGTCGATGTATGTAAGTATAAGATATCAAAGTAGTAGGCAGTATTCAGGTGGAGTTTGTTGAGTTGATAGTGGCTTCTGGTCAAACCACCTGCTACTTATGTACAAAGCTCCCACTTCTAATGGCTTGGACAAGGAGCAATGATACTCCGACCGCGGCACACAATTCGTTCTATTTTCCTGGAAAGATATTGTCCATCTAAAGTTATGACCCATGCTTACATGTTGTGGTTGCACTATAGAAAAAAGACTATCCAAGGCTGGCCTTTAGGCCTGGGATATTACTCCGCAGGTTGTCTTCATCTCTCAATTCACCTGAGGCTGGGACGGTAATATTGCAACTATTTTTGATTTCCCAAAAGAGAGGTTTTGATCCTTGTATAACGTGGTACCAATGATAACTCCATAGGGCTGAACACACGGAGTAAACATTGTCCGGTTCGCTTATGGCATGTGTTTGTACTCTACAGGCACTGCTGCAGCATGTAATCTACAATGCACCGCTGTCCGCTTGGCAATCATTTATTTACCCCTACTAGGATGAGACATACCGTGAATATTACCCTGATAAGCGGCGGACGTATCATCATCATGACTCGAATCTCATTTCGGGTTGAATATTCTACCACGACAAATGCGTTCCCTAGGTAAGACGTGTGAGGCTGAATTTATGTCTCTGCCAATTACAGTCACTGTGATGATTCTTTCCGGACTGATTCGGACTCTGGATTCATACAGGTATTCGATCTCGGACGGACACAACTCCGATACGTACAATTTTTCTCCTGGCCACAGCTTTCTTCTTTCCAGAGTGTGTAAAAATTGAGGGTCAATTCTGTCTCCTCTTCAAGGAAAGGGGAAAGGTGATCCATCTAATTGCAAGTTTTCCCCTTCACCAGTTTCCCTAGCCTCCGTCCGCAACCTCAAATCAAGAGTGCCTCGTTTCCTCATCAACTGGAAGTCAATCGCAACCCGTTTCGAGAGTATCCTCCTCCATCTAAATCAAGAACCAGGATCACATACCGTAGAAAATGCCGGATAAGACTGTAGAACCTTATAAGACCGTACCTGTAAGTAAGATCCTAGTTTTAGCTGGTAGGCGAAACCCAGGGAAATACCTAAGACTGTATGCTAGAAGCTACGTGGGTTTAAATGAAGATAAAAGAGTATGAATTTTGACAGTGTAAGTAGTAGAACCTCAGTATACCGACCTCAAAAGTGATCAATACCTTGCCTCAAATGCCTATTCCACACGAGCGCCCAGGTCCGTCGTCAGTCTACAGTAATTAGACCACGAAATACGAAATTTTTACGGTTGAACTTAAATCAATCTGAGCCAGCACCTCCAGTACTTGCATCAGAATCAACAGAGGATGCGACAGTATGGCATCACTGTTGCTATTGATGGTTCTGAGGACCACGACATCAATATTCGAGGCCTAGTCAGCTATCAAGCTCAATTGCCAGTCACCACCTCCGACATGGATCCGATTCTGATAGTGACTCGGGTGAATCCACTATTTCTTCTTAGCTTGGTCAGTTAGATTTAGGGCGGAAATCATGGGTTAGGAAAATACTCTGTATATAAGACCGAAGCCATAAGCAAGACCGTACGTTTTTTACTGTAAAGCTGCCGTACCAAGTTTAAGACTGCAGTCTTATCCGGCAGTTTCTACGATAACTCCCACCGTAATTCCATATGCACAGTGGCCTTCTACTTCCTTATCCCATTTCCAATCAAGGAGTGGTCCCTCTTTTCGTTCTGGCGGAGGACTTGTTGGAGTCTGGAAGACAATCGATACCTTTGTTGAAACATATGCATCCACCACACCCTCCTACTCGTTGTGTTTCCATATTCCTGTACTACCTATTTTCTTACATACATATTGAAGATTCAATACCTTTTCTAACTCGCGCGGTCATGCACCTCGGCTCTATTGTGTACTAAAGTCTGACCGCATATCCCTAGGGCTGAAGTACTTCTCTCTCGAGCGAACTTACTACTCTGTCCCGACTTCCTGTTCCAGTATAGCACAATACCTTGTTCCTTTCCTGTGAATAATCAATACACCTTCACATCGCATCCTCAGCTCCATCACACACGCAGCCTCCCTCCACGTGATACTAATAACGTCTCGTGGTGAGTTGAGACGACAAAATTCAACGTCAGCGATTGAAGAACATCTTCACAGGATTTTGCCCACCTTTCTTCCCTCCAGAACTCCTCACCATGCAAAAGTCGATTCATTGAGACATTGTCTTCAGAATTGCAAGATCTCGGGTTGAAATGAGCAATCAGACTTTCTGCTCCTACACCGCTAGATTTTCGAAACAGGAACCAGCCCATTCTTCTCCTTTGAGAGGGGAAACATCCATTAAAAGGAAAACTGACACGAGTCGATCTTATAGTTCCTCTTCATCAACCTCTACCCGCTTCCACCCAGTGCCTCTATCCACACCACCGATCCCTCTCCGGGGAGGAACTATCCATTTAAATCATAGATGCTTAGGTTAGCTGTATCTCTCATTCCACTTCCTATCTTCCCCACATCTCCCCCTCCCGTGTCAGCGTTTATAGTTTAAATGTACCTGACGTGTTAGAAAACTGTAACATAAAACGTTATTGATTGGCTTGCTATAATAAATGGAAAACATATAGAAATTCTCTTCTTATTGCATTTTTCTTTTATTCTAAACCCCAAACGGTGCTGTACTTGGTAGCTATGGCACCAGGGTCTGCAATTCATCCGGTGCACAGTATCTACTAACCTGCACTCATTGAGACCTGTTCTCGTACCCGTGACTCTACGGAGTAGCCTGATCTTGATTGAGACCCTGAGTCTTGGCTGGTCGTGGAAAATATCTGGTTGCCTGCGCTTTTCTCACTATGACGTATTATATCAGTAATGGGATTGTCCATGATAGAATAAAATAAAATATTCTAGATTCGGTTGAAAAAAAAGGCATAGTTTCAAATTTTAATAATCAAAACAGAAGGCTGTTGCCGTCAGATAGTACTTGAAAGGACTTGTTATGGTCCGGGGTAGTCCTTACTTCTGTGGGGAAACCAGATCACCCTCCCCCTCTTTCTATTACTACTGTCTATTATCTGGTATCCTTTAAATAATCCACCTTCTTCAGAAAATACTCCTCCAAATCTCCGATGGCTATTGCACCGGAGAAAGGAATTCTCTTTGCTTGTGGCGAAGGGGTCCTCCAGAATCAACCCATCAATAAATCAACCCCCGAGGTGGGGGCGGATTACCACCAATCATGAACTGCTTCTCCAATATTCCCAGTATTGATTGGTCCTCCCCTGTAAGCCGGAGAAGCTGGAGGGACCACTGCCTGAATTGTACCACTCCAGGCCGAAACCCCCAACATGGCGGTCCCACTCCCTTCAACTTTTTTTTTCATGTTCTCCTAATACCTTCCTGACGGCCAGGGAATTTTTCTCCTGCACTTAAAGAGCGGGGAGGGAGGGCTCACTTACTCGCAACTCCACTCCACTCTGCAAGTCTACCCTTTTTTGCACTTCTTCACTACAATTTCATTTTGTGAAAACGGACAATGGGCCTTCTTTATTCTCCGATATTCGTCCGCAAAACCAAGGATCGATTCTTCCTTTTTTCACATACCGCACCAAACCGGGAATATGCAATCCACTTATTGTCCTTGTCGTCCCTAATGGGCCATTGATTCCGTATACTTGAAAGGGGGTGAGAAGAATCGTCAGGCCAGTGCAGGCTGGGTGAGGAAAATCTCCTCCTTTGCTTTTCTCTTTGACGAAGTGGACTGGTCTGGCTGGAAGAGGGGTAGGATTTCCCGAGTCAAAGCATTCCACTCCATCTCTGGCAAGAGTCCATCACAGCCTTTTCCTCCTCCCTCCTCTCTGGCATGTTTCAAAATCCATTCTTGTCTGCTCTGTGGGGAGACGGAGATAATTAATATCCGCCGTAGTGGGCCACCAGATCCCAGCGCTCTCATCTGAACACAATATCAACGCCACTCACCCTTGCTTCGACTTCTCCCCATATCTCCCCCTCAGGCGAGAGTGATTGACGATTGCAATTCCTCCACCTCTTGAATCTCCTACACAATTTCATCTCCCATCCCCCATACCACGCCCTGCCACAATCAATGATTGAGTCAGGCTCCTCTGGGGTTGGCATGATTGCTGGCCTGAATTATGCCGGGTTGCCCTCTTCAACGACCCCAGCCTCCTTTCATATCCTCTGCAGGAGGAATCTTCGAAGTAACCCCAACCTCTTCGCACCACTGCAGCGACTAACCTCACTCTTCCTTATCCCCACATCTCTGTTGAGATAAGTCAGTTTCAAATCCTGCATGGGCATCATCTAGCCAAAGAAATCATAAGAGTCCCGCAATAAGTCTTCATCTTCAATGCCAACTTAGACCGCACCTCACTCCCTTTTTTGGCTCCGAATCGATTCCCGTTTCTCCCCAGATGGCCGAATTATTCTGTACTTCAGTCATTTTTTGCAGCCTGCAATGCAATCTCAGGCACTCTCAGGCTTGTTTTTGTCATTTCTGCACAATTAACACAAAATTCCCTCTACGGAGACTTGGGACATTCTCCAATCTCTCCTTCTCCCTTATAGAGTACATCTTTGGATTCCGGATTCTTGGTGGCGGTAGCACAATTCTTTGTTTTGATTCGACTCTCAAAATCAGAAAAATACCGACAAGACAACGCCAAAGGCATTTCGTCATACAAATGTGACAACGGGGAATTGACTTCTCCAGTAACGTGAATTATTGTCATTCCCATAAGACAATCCCACCCTTGAAACCCCTTTCTCACATCCTGGTTTGAACCCAGAATTCAGATCCCTGGTGGAGAATCATTCGTCTGAGTCACCACATTCCGCTCCAGATCAAAGACAACTTGTAACATAGGGTCACCCACGCAGCTTTTCCTTCTCCCCCCATCCGCTGTATGGCAATTGATTCCCCCGCCTGTCGTTTCTCAGTGCGGGGGTTAATCCCACCCATCAACAAAGTCCACTCTCTTCCGCAGGTTAGAGTCAACAGGCTGTTCGTCCTCATGTTCTTCCTCCTTTCAACATAAATGTACAAGTATTCATTCCTCCATTGCAGGCGAATTCATTTCCCTTCATGATATGCCGGCGGGGGTGTAGCGTGCTTCGCCAAAATGATCGTCTGACGACAATCTCAGGGTAATGGTGCCCTCGTCTTCTGCAATTATTAACAGCCCCCTTCATCTCCCCCACCCTACCCTTGGACCACCACTCGCACCGCTCTTCCGAGAGAACATGAACATCCGGGGCCGCTTTTTGGACCTCAAGGCAATCCAGCCTTACTGCCTCCATATCGTAACCGAGAATCAACCCCTCCTCCAGGGAACGAACCCCCCTCTGTGCTGAACTAATCGGGCTGGTTTGTTGGAGACAACTCCAATGAATTTCCACTTTCCCTTCCACTTTCCTAGCAATTTGAGGAAGACCGGGAGGTTGATTTAGAGGTAGACTCTGAATGCTCCAATTCAAGTTCCGACATAACTTCCCCCCCACCCCACAGAAGGTCGGAGAATCAATTCCCGTTACGTACAGAATGTAATGCGGGGTTGTTTCGGTGCAGACTGTTGTCACCTCCACTCTTAAGGCGGAGGGATTGACTCTCAATTGTTATGGGGATATGGGGCGAGTGGTCAAGGCTATTCTGGAATTGCCATGATATAGAATCGAGAATCTTGTAATTCTGGCATAGATCCCTGGTTGGTGTGGGGCTGTGCAGCAACTGGAAGGAATGGTGGATTTATGGACGCTTTGTTAAAAGAGGCTAGAATCCCGGGTCAGACGCCAGACTGAAGTTCCTCCTCCATAGCTACATCTTGAGGCCAATCCCAACGCACATCCACACATCACAGCGATAATGGACTCGGGATTGATATCACCCCTCTGACAGAATGGCAGCTCCACTTGGAGGCAATCACAACTTCCAGCGTCACCCCCCCATGGAATGAAATTTCAGATTCACCCACAAGGTTGGTATATGTTGCTCCACCTCATGGATATTAAAATAGAGATGAGGGTAGGTACCAATGAATTGCACTTCATTGCACCTACCAGAGGAGGGTAATATGAGGGGGGACTGAACAGTGTATCCAGCGACTTGAGAGAGAGAGAAATTCGTGCAGCTCTCTAACCTCACGCGGCCACGTGATCGACAAGACCAACAAACAAAGATACAATCCGATTTCAACTCGCAACACCATTTCTTGAATGGTATTATCGGCTTTAATCAATCCTTACCTACCTCCTCCACATCTCTGTGAATCGATTCTTCCTTGCTACTGCAGACATCACCTCCAAATTATCAGGTTCCTGATGGGTAGCATTGATCTCCAATGTAATCGCATAAAAACCTTCTACTTCCTCACATCTCCTTTGCAACTGCCCTGTGTAGAATGGTTATCATTAGTACATTGATTCTCATAGCAAGGTTCCAAAGTTCCTACTTTTTAGTCCTGATATAGGTATTTCCGAGATTCAACAACTTCCTCCACTCATTGAACTTCCGATGCATTCGCAGGCTTCCACTGAACAATTCCTCTTGATCAACAGGAAGAATCCCCCCGCAGGGAGGGAGCATCATTGGCTGGCTAATTAAAAGAGGTTCCCCTCCACCTCTCCTTAGCCTTAACGTACGGTTCCACTCCCATTCCTCCGTACATAATCCCTCCTTCGCTTTGAAGGACTTTGAGGATCCTGGTTCCCTCAATCATCAAAACATTCCGCTTCAGTTCCTTCTTAAACCTCGTGCAATGACACCTCCTGGGGCTATCATGCATCCAACCCAAATCATACGGTACCACTTTAATACCTGGCACTGTCCCAACACAGGCTGCCTTTTGTTCCTCTTACACTCAGATCCCACACCCTCTACTTGAACACAATCGAGAATTCTTCCCTCATTTTTCGGAGACAAAATAGATTTAATCTTCCTCTCCCGCGGGACAAATTAGTGGCCTCCTGGTCCCGAATGCGTGCCATTAACATCCAAGTGCACCATTCTTCCTTTGGAATAGGTTTCTTTTACCATTCAGGATCGACTCCGGATCCTTCGACGTCCGGGAGTGAGGAATTGGAGCGCAGTGGGCCGGGTTCTCCCCTTCCTCGGTAGTTAAAATTCAGTCATTGATCCTCTTTTGAAGCGGAGTTCTCCACGTCACTAATCTTACCACCATTAACGCAATCCAAACCCTTCCTTCCTATATCCCCATCCCACAACAACCAGAGAATGGTTTTTCTTCCTCGAAGGGATTGAGAGGCAACAATCACCCAAATGGCAGGGTCTTGGATCCACCGAGGTAAGCTCAGCTCCGTATGTGCCACCACATAAGCAGTCCTTTCTCTGCCAGGTTGGGGGAGGGCGGGGAATCCGGAGAAGGCCTGTCACATGGGAAATTTAATAATCCGATCCAATGCTGAAGGTAGCAATGCCAATAGTGGAGGATAGAAGGCAACCCACAAGGCCAACTTCATCCCCTTTGAGGGGGAGTAGCGTTCGCGACCCTACACCTTCAACACCTGACGAATACCCAGACTTCTCCCCATGCCCACTCACATTTCCACAACAGCTGGAAGTGAAACCCAAAGCCTCTTGTGGCATGGGTGGGGAGGGGTTCATCCAAATCACGAGCTACCTCTTCAATCCGTAATGGAAGTTTAGCTCTTCTCTGTCAGCATCCTGCCGGTGTAATAATCAGACGAATCGCATTCGGAACCTTCATGAACCCCTCCCATCATTAAATTCCTGCTCTCTCCCCCTCCACGTTCGTCGCTCCACGGAAACAAAAGATAGATGCCTCCGCAAGATAGCAGTAATTAGTACTTTTGCTGGAAAATATATACCTGCACTGTTGCATCTAACTTGCATTTCTGGAAACACCCACTCCTCAATTGTTTCCCGAGCTTCGCCACAAATGGTTTTGTCGGGACTGGATTTGTGGCTGCAGTGGGCGCGAGAAAACGGTGCCAGATTCCATGGCATCACAGCAAACTGATCGGAGTCCATGTATGTAGCAATGTTGGCCTGGTGGCTCCCGGTGGAGAGGGCGATAGGTAGCATGATTAGAGAAGCCCGTTGTATAAATAAATGAGTATGTACACTGTTTTGAGTCTTTGTTGCTATTAGCAAGATAAGAATCAAAAATTTGTAACCCTTCACTATACAGTATAGCCATGCATGGTACTGTTAGCCCTACGACACGACATTAAAATTCGCGGGCTGACTTTCGTAAACAAAGTTTGGGGATGCACAGCGCTAATAACTCAAATAAATTTCCTCATATACTTAGAGTGTTAGGTTTGGTGGTGACTGGGTGGGAGTGGTTGAGAGGAAAGCAGACGATGAGACTATGTATAAGTAATGCAAGGCAGACGGAATCAATGATGAGCCAAACCATAGAGACATCATCTGGTTATGATCTGTCAATTCTACATATATCTGCACACCTGCAGAATGAAATTCATCAAAGCCCAGTGTATTTCCATAGCCATCAAGAAACTCGTTTCTGCTTTCCCACACCCGAAGATGCCCCAGTTGACAAGCGCGAGTCATGTCCCAACAAACATCATTGCCATCCGAAATAAAAAAGGGGAAGCGGAAAGATGAATAAATAAAATGCGAGCCATTAAATTCCCGAAAAAGCAAAGCGGAGCAAAACCAAAGGGCAAAAATCGAAAAAAGGTTAAATGGGGCGAAAGCTTGCGTAAAAAGGAAGTTAGCAGCTGGTTTCTTCTTGAACTTCAGATCGATCACTTACTCCTCCTACGAAACCGCAGGCTTTCCAGCTATTACCAAGTCCCCCTTCCACCCTTTTTCTTGTATTCGCTCCTTTCCTAGCTTTCTTCCTCAAGAGAAGTCTGAGGCATATGCAGAAGAAAATAAAACCAAAGGAGACATAGGAAAAAGCCAAGTGAAATACAAATACCATGGATTGGACCCCGCCACTGGCAGTGAATCCCAGAACTCGAAGTCCTAGATTCGCCGCCCTTCCTTCCCCTGTGCCTCTTAACCTAAAGTCATACCTGATCCGGCCAGGAGTAAACATCCCACCTCTCACCACCGTAACATCCCCGGAAAGGCTGTCAAACTCCAGTCCCAGGTGGATGCTACACTGGCCGTCTGACCGAGTCAGTTTACGTGAGAAGCATCGTTATCCTAATGCTACATCTTTGTAGTTAGGAGTCACTTTGCGCAGCCTCAAACAGTTTATACTTCTCGCGAAGAGACAGTAGACTGTGAGTGTTCTCTACCCGAAGCTATAGACTGCGCAGGGTAAGTCATCTGGTCTTGCCATTACTGCATTTCAAAAATGATCTCCCAAGAGTATTAATGAGACAAGCTCATGAACAGACTGCCCAAATACGACTTCCCGAGATCTGTCTCGAAAGCCTAGGTAGCAAACTGCAGGGAAGGGAAACGAAACCTTGCCACATAGCAAAAGGAAGGGTGTAGGGACAGGAAGACGATTGCTGCGCCGAGGGGTTTCTTTTGTCCCTGTTTCGGGGTTTTGGAAGACCTAGCAGCTGCTTGCCATCGCACTGTCGAGGGCTGCAAAGGTGAGAGGTGACCCTGAGCTATAGAGTAAACGGCTGCTTATCACAGCAGAAAGATATTGGATTAAGTAGGGGATGCTTCCTAGTCGACTGGGCTGACAACCCTAGCACTAGGAACACGACGGCATTTCCAGGGCAAGACGACACTTGTAGGTTAAGGAATCAAGACACCACACCAGAGCAAAAGACAGCGAATCTCACTCTCGGAAGTCATAAGGGGGTAATATAAGGAGTGGGAACTGTGCTTGTGGTCATTCCGCCACGGCCTCGAGGTGGCTAGAGAGCATTAGGCAGTGTGGTCCAATCACCTCTCATTCACGCAGCGGCGCACTCCAAAGACGACATTTTTTAGAACCACCCGAAATCATGACAGTTTGTGGGGGAATAGGCTGTGGAAGGTATCACCAACAGTGTGGTGAATCCCTCGTGATGGTAGAGAGGAAGACAAAGTTAAACTTGGCGTGGAAGAAACAATGTAGTTGTGGCAAGAGCTGATCTACAGCCCAAAAGCCAGGCTTTGCACTTCCTTGGTACACCGGCTGAGCTTGCTCGTAATAGGGACCCCGCTGTGGATCTATCGATGGTCTGGTAAGATTAGGTACCTGATTTGGCGTGTACCGAGAAACTGTTGGATTTGGAGTCATTTGAGAACTGGCAGGCGCTGGTGCTTGCGGGGTCTGCACTAATCTCGCTCCATTCCCCAGGCCCAGATTTCCCCCAGACTCTGCACCTTGGCCCAGAATTTGCTGCTCTCAAACTTGGGACTGCGCAGAAAATAATTCTCTTTGGCAAGATCTGCTAGAGCCTGAGGCCCCGCCGTCTTCACCAATCTCACGCAGTCAGCTAGGTCGAGATATTCTGATTCCGGTGCTGGGCACAAGCTCAAAATGGCAAGGAACTTCTCCGTCGTCTCGAAATTTTCCTCAGCCAGCCTTCGTACGATTTCACATCTCTCGCTTTTGGTGAGTCGGTAATCAAATACCATAAATCCTTAGTCATCATGTCCCATTGGGTTATTCTTTCGGATGTTTGTTATACTCACATATTTCCTGTCAAGTTCGTAAGCCTCCTTACTGTCGTCTTCCGGTTCTCTGTGGATGACATTATCACCCTGCTCCGCGCGTTTATTGTCCTCCCTTAGCTGTGCCATTGCCTATCGTTTGAGCACTCGCTGAGCCCTCTCACCCTCCCTCTGGTTCATCCTTTCAGCAAGCCATGCCCGCTCCCTTTCCTCCACCTGGGTCAACCTCTGAATCCCCTTGCCCCTCACGCCCACTCCTTGGGCTGCTTTTGCCTGGGTTGCTCGTGCTTGTGCCCAGCCCGGGAACAAAAAGGTGTCTGCGGGATTGCTAGCAGGAGGTGAGGGAAGGTTAGAGATTGTCGAGGTCAGAGTCGCGGTGACCTTCTGGCTTGTCAGGGTTGTCGACTTGATTACCACTAGAATCGCTGCAAGCTGTGCGTCTGTCACCGCCAGGCTGTCCCCAACTAGCTGAGTACCAGGTGAGGCGTTACCGGGATTGCGCGCCTGACTCATGATTAGTGGGCGCCCAGTGTTATAATTAGCCAGCGCTGACCCCAGGCTGCAATTCGTCGACAGGCGGTTCGGCACTGCTGGTGGTGTGGTGTTAAGCCCCGTGAATGGCGCCATAGTGTGGAGTAGCGCCACTCCACTGGGGTTGCCGAATTGGAAGGTCGGCGCTACATGGTGGTATTCCTTTGTTGTCCCGTTGGTTGCGTGGTGGTCGTGGTTGCAGTACCGGCAGGAAGGAAGAACAGTCCAGTGTACCCTGGCTCTCCCTGCCTAGGGGGCCTCCACACAATGCGCAACGACCCCTAGGCCTGCTGGAGGAGTTCCTAACCAACCTGGGCGTGGGGCGCATTGGTACCACCACATTGGCGCCGTCCTCGGCTCCTTGGTTCCCGCCAGTGACTTGTTGTACAACCGGCTGATCGGACATCTCTTGGTCCTCCACCACCAGGGTGCTGGTAGTAGTTGTTGGGGCTGAGGTTGGTGCCAATAGCCCCGCGGTGACGATTGGGGTAGTGGTAGTGGAGTTGGTGCCAGTGGTGATGACAGGCTGCGCATCCGCCATGTCGTTGTCCTCCTCAGTGGCGCTGGCGTTGGCTCCGGTCATAACCTGGTCGACTGGTGGCTCGGCTTAGGCGCTGGCGTCGCTCATTTCCACATTCATCTCTGCGATGGATGTGTCGTTAGTAGGTGCGACGGTAGCATGAACTTCAAGTTCATCTTCCTCCACCATTAGTCCTACCTCTTCGAACACATCAGTCATCTCCTCTCCGACGCACCCATCCTCTCCTGAGGCTACCTTCTTCAGACTCTGGAGCCGACGTTCCCTTCTTCGTTGCGCACCTGGAGCTGCTTCGGGGCTGCTGAGCTTGCAGCAATAGGATCGCCCCTAACTAAAGTAGGTCTGACAGGAGACGTCTCGAGACTTTTGTAGGCTGTCACACTGTTTCACACTGTCTCACACAAAGATATGCACGGGTATTAAGCCTAAGAAACAACAACCCTAGAGGCTAAGACGTTACAGCATACAGCTCTTCGTTCGTTCGTGTGCTGGGTTTTGTGATGATTCATCGCCCACACAGAAGAGGGGCTTGGGAGAGAGGTCCTGAGAGCTTCCTTCTGGCCAAGCCCGCTCCCCACTAGCTATCTAGCTACCATACTTCACCGGGTAATGCATCATCACCGGGAAGTGCATCAGCCCCCACGCAGCCCCTGTCCGTTCATTCTTGGCGGCGTAATGGACTCCAAAATGAACGGATTCGTAGCCAGCAAAGTGTG
>Ga0307514_10003552_pt1 | contig 14859 bp, 23 predicted proteins | sample 16_EM_MG_FD_203088 | JGI IMG/M metagenome (GOLD analysis project Ga0307514, IMG submission 203088) | Populus trichocarpa ectomycorrhiza microbial communities from riparian zone in the Pacific Northwest, United States - 16_EM | ecosystem: Host-associated > Plants > Roots > Unclassified | place... | reverse complement strand
CCTTTTACCCCTGAATTTGTTTCGCTAATCGATATGTAATAATATCGTTCAAGTCCCGATTCAGCTTCTCCTCTTACCGGCAACGATGCTGGATTCTACCCTGGTGCACCCTCCCATCAGGACCGGCACGCGATGATGACACAAGCTCACTACCAACAACCCGCTGTCAACTCGCAACCTGTTCGCGGGTATGACATGTCCTGTCAGTCCTTCTCCCTCATTTCTCGCGTTAGATGCAAAGCAATTTCGTTCCTTAATCATCACACGTCATTCTCAGATCAATCATCTCCCACCTCGGCATCTGAGCAACCCCCAACGACGTTCTCACCCAAACCCGATCAACGGACCCCGAGTCCAGACATCACCCTAGGCTCTGAACATTCCAATCAACGAGCCTCAAACATTGATCCCGGTTAGTCCACCTGGCGAGCGGGTCGTACTCTCTCATACATCAAGCTCGGAACTAACGAATGAAACGACTAGCTAAACTGGGCATCCTACCGAAGCGCCCCGTGACGCTCGGTGGCTTGTCCCCACCCCAACGAAGATCCACTGAAGAGTTGGAATATGCTGAGAACCCGTTCGAGGACGGACGGCACAAGTAATGACCCCCTCGCGTACAGTATGTATTGCCTCATTTACGCCACACACTCTGAGCTCGTGGGGTGATGTACAATCTTGAAATAATTGTGGATGCAATAAATGTACATCGTATTGGATTGGATCGTCTACAAGAAGTACTCCGGAAGCTGTGAAAAGGGTGAGGGTTTGGGACGGGAATACGAATGAGGGGCTGGATACGGACAGTTCCGCCAGGGTTGTGGGTCGCTTGATGGCTGGGACCGTCCCTGTCGTTCTCAGGGGCAGCCTGGAAAACGTTGAAGTACATCACTTCCCCAGGGCTCACCTCCAAAATGCTGGCAGAATTCCCACATCGGTAACAGTAATTTGGAGCTGACCACACCGTCGACAGATGGCCATCAAACAGGGACGCGTAGCCTTCCATGCAGAGCTGATGAGCGCGGAGGATATGTGACATCCCATTCGTCTCGAGAAATTTGTAGACGACCCCGGATCCGAACGTGTAACCCGCGCCTCTGTCCAACACAGCAACCATGAGAATGTAACGACCAAGCGTCAATCATGGAATGGATTGTGCGAGAAGAATAGAAGAAAAGAGAGGTGAACAAGAAAGGATAACTTGTCCACCATTCATCGAAAAGAGATGACACTCACCTCGGGGAAATAGCGAAGTCCTCCTTCTCAGGGTCGGGGTCAGACCAAACCAAATCAGCGATAGGGCCTTCGTGGGGGATTTCTATAGGCGCAGCACCAAGAGGATATTATGAAACACCGAACAAACAAAGGACACGCAAGAGCGAGAAGGAGGAAGCGACGCCATGGGTGGAAAGTGGAAGAAAAAGAACCACAGCAAGGTAAAGAAGGTTTGGGCTAACCTCGAAAGCGGTCCACGACTTTGATTTGGTCGATTGAGTGTATCGATGGGGATAAGCCTTTGGAATGGGTTGGTTCCATCCTTCACCAGACGACGGAGAAAACCGGCGATAACGCACCCCCATGGACACAAAATATTCGGTCATCGATCACGACGGACAGTGTTAAGAAGTCAAACATGTCTGTGAAGTATGTCCAAACTCGGGAGGAGCCATACTTCCTCACGCATTCTGTATAGAAGCCATACGTCTGTCATGAAAAAGGTTTGCATGTAAGAATACACGTTTATTGTCGTTCTGGACAGGTTGAATGGGAAGGCGGTGGGGGAGGGGAAGAGGTGGTTTAATCAACGTTTGTGCTCACTTGGGTGACGGCCCTGGATTCGTGATTCCCTCGAATCAGTTGGACTCGGTCTGGGTATCGAAGTTTGAGACACGTAAGTAACGAGATGGTCTCGACGCTGAACAGCCCTCGGTCCACATAATCGCCTTTACGATCGCATGGCGGTTGCAATTAGTTGCGGGGAAACAGATTGGGCAGAGGGGAAGAGAGGATGTGTGTAACTTGCCCAAGAATAGATAATTCGTGTGCGGCGCATACCCGCCGATGCGGAATATCTCAATCAGGTCATAAAACTGGCTTGAATTAGACGAAAAATGGGATAAAAAAACCGTCAGCCGGCTCGACCGAGGGAGGGGGGGGGAGAATGAGGCGAGATTACGAACCCATGGATATCACCAACGACGGTGACCGGAGCGCTGATGTGCACGACGTTGGATTCGCGCATGAGGACTTCCTTTGTTTTCTCGCATATTTCACGTAGCAACGCTTCGTGTAAAAGCTGTTTCCGGAGGAGCTGCTGAATGCAAGCTTCAAGGTCGAAGGGGGCCATGAGTCGGGTCAAGTGATCGTCGGCAATCTGCGAAAGAGTTCTTCACTTCTCACTCTCTGACGGCCTCGGTCTCCGCCGCAGCTCCCAGGGCGTTGGACCTCTCTGCTACCAATGAACAGCGCGACTGTAACTGTTTTCGCCCTTCAATCAGCTCATGACGCCCGCATGTATCACTCTGCGCTCGTATCGTATAGTTTACGTGCGCGCGGGCTAGCAGTTCTGGAATCCATTCAGATACCGAACGGGGGTTGATACTCCGCTTGTTCCCAATTTTTCGTCGAATGGGAGTGCAAGCTAACTAGTTCGGCTCATATCTCGGCCTTATGCGGTCGTTGAAATATGCAGACCATTTGGTGTCTGTTTGTTTATTCATCTGATTTTTCTTTACTCTTTTTCGTTTTTGCTTCCTCGTTCACTCACAACTCCTGATGCCGTGATATTTGTAGACGGGTTTCCAGTCCCCCTCCGTCGGTCCCGTCCTACTTACTTGGGATGACGCTTGATCCGTGCGTGTGTCTGGTCACGCTATACCCTACTACAAACCCTTGTGCTTCTCGATCTGCTCCAAACGCCGTCCACAGCTGCATCGGCGTCGGTATTCTTCCGATGCCGTCAAGGATGTCTTGGTTGTTTGCAGATGTGAAGCTGGAAGTAGAGGTCAGTGATGATGGGACCTCGTTGTCTCAAAATTCGCTCGCTTAAGGATCTAACACTGTAACTTTTGTGGTGGTACGTTGACTACAAATCAAATGCTCTAGCTCCGAAGCGGTGGCGATACGAGACATGGAGGCTTCTAGTCGTCGGATACTTGCCGACGTCCTGTGGCGAGCGAATTGGTCTGGTCGGGGCCCAAGAACGGAGCCTTACGTGAAGTCCACACTCGGACAGGCCGGACGTTGTCGTTGTTCCGGGGCTATGAGTTTCGCAGATGGAATGGCAACCCGCGTGGGCGGGTATGGGGTGGGAGACGACGGAAAGGGGTAGTGTGGCCATCGCCGACGGCTAGTGCCTATATCCTCCCCCTCCCCCTGGATGTCCGATAAATTGTTCTTGGGCGAAGCGTCTACTATCAACAAGTTTTTTTTTTTTCATTCGCGGCTGAGATGATGGGTAACCTGGACCATCGTCTTGCTGTTGCCTTCCGGTTACGTATGAGAAGACCGGGCGAGAATGGATAAGTGAGAGAATTTCACGTTCTTGGTATAGTCTCTGTGTATAGTATTTGCAAATGGAACAACAAGGTGTGCGTATGTACGAAGGAATATTCACGAGAAGGTGCTTGAATGGCGATCGCTCAGGCTGCCAGTCAAGGGACTTGACCCGATCGGGAGTTCGGGTGTTTGTTGGCAACGCTCTCGTCGGAAGCAGATTGACTTTGACTATAGCCACCCGCCTTGCCAGAAACGGCCTGGCGTACGTCTTGCCAACCGGCATCATTCTCTTGTGCGGACGCCTCTAGGACCACGCCAATGAGGGAACAATGGGATAGCCTCGCGATTCCGCTTCGTTTGGGATGCCCATCTCAGCATGCCCCCATCACAGGTGGCGTCATGAAGGGGGGTAAGTAAGAAACGTACTACAGAAACCGACCGCGTTGGGGGTAAACCCGTTTAGATTGGACTGATAGCCGCTGCTTCAGGTTGCACTCCTTCTCTGTTTTTTTTTTTTGCTGCTGCTGACTTAAACCTCTATAGCAAATTGGCTCCCCCTACGCCCGGGGTGACGGCAAATTGGCGGGGGTCAGCGCGCGAGAGTGTATTCTTTTCCCGTTTCCTTGGGTTTGTCTGCAATCTCCATAACATGTCTAATTTGGCTATCATGCCATTTATCCCGTTCCTGGTATTTATCCCCTTCACACACCTCACCCACAAGAACGGATGCCGGTTATCTTACACAAAGCTTATAAAAGGGTTCGCCGTCCTCGCTCTCGCTCTCTCTATCCCTCCTTGCCCCTCATTGCCTCGAGTGCTTTTGCCCGGACATGTCCCATCCTAATCAGCAGCAGCAGCACAACCTCTACCCGCCGTCCTCTCACCAGGACGGTGTCCAGTATCAGCCCTCGCATTATCTGTCCAACGTTTGCCAGAACCCCCAGGGTGAGCTCCGCCCGCGCGGTGATCAGCCCTATTTCCTTTCGCTCACATTCCGCGTTCATTATTAAGCGCGGGGGCTCATGAACCCTGAAGGTCATAACCCGACCAACAATTATGCCGATCCCCGATTAACTGGTTACCAACAAACGCCACCCCTGCAGCCCAACACGACGCACCAGTACGAGAGCCAGCAGCGGCAACAAGGCCAGCAGGACCATAACCGTCAGTCTCATCATCAGGTCCAGTACATTTCCACGCCTCCGCCTGCCGTACCGGGAGTCTTCCATAACCCAAACCCGTCGCCATTTACGACCACCCCGCGTACGGCCGTCCAGCCCACGTCCCCTACACCGGTCCGTTTCCAATGCGATAAATGCGGGAGTACATTTTCCCGCCTGCACGACCGGAACCGTCATTACGAGACGACGCATTCGGACAATCCACCGGTACACAAGTGTGAGAAGTGCAGGAAGCAGTTCTCGCGTGCCGACGCCAAAAAGAGGCACCAGGACGATGGGAAATGTGTAAGCAGTCCCTGAGGCCTCGAGTTGGGGTGCGCATTGGTGGCATGTGGCTGTTGTGACCAACGAAGACGTTTAGTGGTTTTGCTCGTCGAATTTGTTTTTTGTTTCAATTACCGTCTGCTTGCTTTGTGCTTGTTGCATCCCATGCAGATCCGCTTGTCCCATAAACGTTAACGGACATCTTTCTCTCTCTCACCTCACTCATCACAATTTCTCGTTCCGCGCCCAGGCCGTCTCCTCGCTGTGCATTTACTTTCTTTTTTTTTTGTTCTCCCCCCCTCCCCACACTTTGCTTCTTGAAACGGACCCGTTTTTTTCATAAACCGTCCCCAAATCCAGCAGTGTAAATTATGTCCCTCTCTTCTCACGACGTGGGTTATGAAATGAAACCTTTACATATGAAAGCTCCGTGTTTCCGGTCCATAATCAATATCGATCACACGCCTCTACTGACGTACAGGCATTTTTTTTTTTTTTTTCGATACGCGCGCGTACATACCGACACGCTTGGGAAATAAATAAATAATCAAAAGAAGCGTGTGAGCGTGGAGTGCAGGTGGCGAGTGGGGAAAAGAGGAGGAAGGAAATGGGTTGGCGTGTATAATTGAAAGAATCGGGTGCCCGATTTCGATAGGCTGCCCTGGCGTGGCAACATCGAGAATTACACCTAAACTGGCTGATTTACATAGCGGTGCCGCTTTTTTTTTCTGAATGGGCGCGATGCAGACAATCGGGAGAAGTGAATCGCCGTCGATATAACGTCCTCCTCTCTCTTTGGCAAGAGGGACGAGGGGGGTGCCAGTGGCGGTGGTGTCGACGAAAAAACTTGCCTCTGTCCAGCAGCCAATTCGATCGATACGAGGACAACACGAGCCACCCTTACGTGAAAATTAGTAGATGCTCAAACACAATGTCTTGACGGCCAACCCATATACGGTCTGAGCTTCTCATGTCTCACCTTGCCTCGAGCTCGTCCTGGACGTATATCCACCGAAATTACCGTTAAACAAATGTGGGCACGTCGATAAATTGAGGTTTTCCTCGAGGCAGAACAACTTGCTGTCGTTGGTGACTTGGTGGGTTGAATGTCGGAGATCACCTCCGTATGTTATACTCCATCCGCCCCGCACATACATACAACATGATCGAGCGCGCGAGGTGGAGGTGATTTCGCGTCCTACACCAGGGTTGCCGTACAGCAAAAATCAGAAGAATGCCTCTATCGGGATAGATGATAATCAGTATAACCATTGCCGTTGAATACAGACCATCCAGATCAGGTCAAATCCATCCGCTACAGCGTACTGCCCGGAAACGAGTGGCGCGTGTGTGTGTGCGTGTGAGTGACCATCGGAACATGGTGACAGTACTTCCCATTGAAAGTATCCACCCTTTAGTTGCTTTCCCCACCGCTGTCAGCCGCCGATAACCCCTCGATAGTGACTTCTCCATCTCCACGATTTGGTCCCTCACCGTCCTCCATATCGAAACCATCTTCTTCTCTCTTCTTTGATCGTTTCTTGCCCATCTTCTCCAGTATCTTGTCCGCTCTATTGAAGATACCGGCGGTCGGAGCGCCGCACGAAACGCACTTTGGCGTCTTCGCAAAACGTTTGATCGCACATTCTGAGCAGAAGTAATGCCCACAACGTGTGACCACGGGGTTTGTGAATTGTTTTCGACAGATTAGGCACGCAAAAGGCACGTCCTCGTCAGAGTCTGAATCCTCGATGTCTCCTGCCTGTTTCTGTGGGTTCTCTGACAATTTATCCAGCTGCCATCCGGCTAGATCTGTCAAAGCCAAACCAGGTAAGTATCGTTCGATGAGTAGGCAATCAATCGAACCCCACGTCTACTCACATGTCCCTCTGTCGTGTAAAAACTTGCACGTGTCGCCGAAACCACAGTAACCGGTCTCTAAAACGCGCAAACGGCGTGAGATCAGCACCCTCTTTTCTCGGGATCTACAGCACAGAAACTCACCCTTGTAATCCTTGCATACGTCAGGTTGATAGTCGACAATTGTCACCGTCCTTATCGTACTCGTGTTGCGCTGCGGACCGACCCTCATGGCTTTGGGAACCTCCTGTCTCTTCTTGAGATGGTTCGTATATCCCTTTTGACCCCGATACAGCCCATCCTCAAGAACGTCCTCGTCATCGCCCTCGGGGTGTTCCGCCTTACGTCGCTTCGCAAGGAGCTCATCCGCTTCATCGCCTAGAAGGATATCCCTGGCAGCGTTTATGTGAGAACCCTCAGCTGTCCACTTCACGTCCGGCCCATCCCTATCCTCTTCCGCGTCTTCTTCGTCTCGTTTCGAAGCAGTTCGCTTCGTTCCAGCGCTGATAAGCCGGCTAACGTTCTTTCGGGAGGGGAGAACGACCTCCGATTTGCTTGGGACGGTTGTAGTCGCAGCGGAGGAAGATGTGTCACCAGGTCCAGGCGAGGCAGACCTCCGACGGGCTGTTGTGGGACGGGCCCTTCCTTTCTTCTTGATGAATGGGACCGTGACGTCTTGCCCAGATGCCATTGTGTACGGTTTTGCGTCGTTGGAGACGGTGGGTACAGTAGTTGGATGTCGTGGGTCAGTAAGCGCCACACGGCACCGAACCGATCGAAGGGATATCCCGATCCCGAATCGGCAACTCACCCGGCCTTACGTGTACTCTGACCAGAGACTTGACTCAACCTGCGGCGGGCTTACTCACCATCTGGATTCTTCGAGAACAGCGGCGTTCTCGACACCGCACATGAATTACCGTACCGAGACAACCCGCCGGCGTTAGCTCTAAACACCCCCGATGTAATACACACAATCATTAGGATGAAACAACCTGGAACATCCATTTGACTCAAACTACGTTCAGCATCCTCATCGCCATCTCAAAGCCCAAGAAGGTGGCTCCATTTGCGAACGGCGAACTAGAAATAAATCAAAAAGAAGTCACGAATGAGCCAAAGGATTTTCGGAGCTTGGGTTCTTATCGGTGGACCCATAGAATACAACCGACGTACCGAATAAGTGTTGGGGTCAACCCCCGCGTGAACGCCTTTATACCTTCCGTCCTCCAAGTCGTCCTCACGCAATCCAACGTAGACTTGTACTTTTGCCCGGTAGTGGGTGAAAATCCATCAGTCTGCATACGAGACTTGATCATATCTATCGGGTATATGACTGCCCAAAGCTAAGATCCACCGAGGAGAACAAGTTACAAGTCAAAAAACCAGGGAAACGGAAACGAATTAGAGAGTGGAGGTCGTACCGCATATCCGGACGCAGCGCCGAACAGGACAGTCTTCGCGGGGTTCACCTCATTCCGTTTGATCCCCTTCTGCGTCATCTCCCTCTCCATCAACATCTCGTACGTCCAGAAATAAGCTCCGTATCCGCTAGCCTCACGCAAAAGGGTCGCGACTTGTCCCTTGTAAATCCCGGCGATCCCATTGGTGGCGTAGATCTTCTTCACGGCATCCCACGGTCCGGCATAAAGTCGGGCTTTATCAGGTTGAGTCTGCAGGCCTACGGAAGGAGAGGAAGACGGGGTAAATCGGGGTTGACGCGCTATCATCTCCGAATAAGAAATGACTTACGGATTCGAATGTGTTCTACTGGACCGGACACGACCGAGTTTGCCAGACCGGCGATTATTCCTGAAGCAAAGTACTGGGAGCCGGTCAAGGAACCGTCACCGATCCCCGAAGCGATGTTCCGGGAGGAAAATACTCGCTTCGAATACTCCAGACCAGCAAATTGGATCGAAACACACAATCCGATCCCGAGCAACGGTGTCAAAGTTCCCTACGTCCCCGGCACAATACCGAGTGAGTCCACATGACTCGGGGCCAAACCTAAAAGGCTTGCCTTGTAGAAAGCAAATGGGCCTTCGTTCTTGAGGATCCCACCGGCACAATGTAGCATTCCCGAATAAGTTCCGGCTGGAGATGTTTGCATCCTCTGAATGTTCGGTTCATAGGGATTTGTATTACAAGGCTTGAGATTGGAGGACATACCACTTTGATTATATCAAAAGGTTGACCGACGAGAACCTGGCGGTACACATAACATTCGAACGGTCAGAAGACAAGACCGAACGCGAACAAGCATATTTCGAGATGAACCTGTGCGATACCTCCGGCCGTCCCCGCGGTCAAGTCCTTAGCAGTTTCATAGCCCATGGGAGGAAAAAAGAACGAAAAAAGAACGAAAGAGAAGGGGACAACTCCGACGGAGAACACGGAATGAGCGAAGACGCGTAGGCGGGATGAAAAAAAAAAAAAAGAAAATCGAATAGAAGACGGCGATAAATAAAACAAAATAAAAAATCATGGCGGCAAAGGCCGGGAAGAACCAAGAGAGAGTAAGCAAGTATACGATGCGAAATGAATGGGATGCCACGTGGTTATCTAATGCTACAGCTTCGTTTGCTTCGGCCGCTGGCCAAATTGTCCTGTTTGCGTACGGGGTGAGCCTCTCGACGGGGCGGGTGGTGTCGGGAGCGGGGATGGAGGTGATGATGAACGATACCGCTCCATCGCTTCCTGCTCGGCCCGTCGCCACTTGTCCTGGTTTTCGCGCGACTCGCGCCGCCAGGCCTCTGCGATCGCGTCTGCGGGCGTCAACCCGTGAGAGAATGGTCGCGATTTGAGTGGCTTGTTGTCAGAGTCGCCTGAGGACATCCTGCACCTGGGCGAGAAGTAATGTGTTCGTTAGTCGTCGAGACGCTACTGGAGAAGACGCCGCTTACGAGGAGTAGAGGTCATAAGACAAGGGAACCAGGAAAGTAGGGCTCATTACGAAACGTTCGGTGGCTGGCTTATAAGCACCGGGGAAGATGAAAGTTGAAGAGAAAGATGACCGAACTCCGGGAAGACAGCCGTCGTCGTCAAAGGACCGGAAACTGAAACCTCGTGCTCATTATTATTCCTGCCTCTTTTTAACGCGAGAAGCATCAAGGGGGCAGAGGGTGCCTATTCCCAAAAAGGCAAGCTCAAAGAGCGTGCAAAAACACGCGAGCGACTACAATTCGCTGCATCGCTGCCGTTTTCATGAAATTGCTCGGTCGATGGGCCATCTATCTCATCGGCATTCAAGGATTGATGTTCGTTAGAGACGAGAACGTAAACGGCCCGGAAAATGCTCCAGCTCTTTCACCCCCTTTTGGTAACTTGAAGGGACCCTGACGCTAAAACTCGCCTTGCCCGCATGTTAATCACCCCCGCGAGTCAATAGCCCACACCTGGTAGAGGCGAGACATCAGCGGGATATATCTCGGCCTCTCCGACTTGCAGTGTGTCAGACTCAATGCCCCTCCCCTTCACCTGTTGCAGACTCCGCATCCCGGTTCTCAAGATCAGTCGTCGCCCGAGGACCCGTCCGATGATCTTCGCCACAAATCACAGGCGTACTGTACAGGTAAGTATACACACAAAAAAGTAGGTATGGTCCCTTGACCCCCTCGTCCAAGAGCCGGGCTGCTATTGTTTCTTTCTGAGACATTTTGAGACATTTAGCTTCTCCATCCCAAATCTGGTTCCGCATTCGACAAGTCTACAACTGCTGCGAAAAAGGTTTGTCCTTGATATTAATTTACTGTGCCATCCGACTTCGGATCACCCCTAACAGCGGTCTCGCTGCTGCGCCGTCGAGGGGATTGCCAAGGCACGCTGAGTGTTGCAGGCTCCCGCAGATGCAGCGTGGTGCCGTCCGGTCTACAGAGCCCCAACCCTAGTCGGACGATCACCATGCTGAAAACGCAACCCTGGTCGCGTGGCTGTTAGCGAAAGTGAACTAAGATATGATCGGAATCCCCCTTACAACGATGGGCGATATCTGAGAACCGCGTAAGTCAACACATTATTTTTACAGGAGAAGGCGGGGCTTTACCGAGTCCAGGATGAGGTATTGAGCCCAGCTGCTGGTCAGGTAACAGCCCAGAAGCGCGATGAGGGTGCAGGAATAGATGGCCCCAGATTCGATAACCACAAGCATGACGGGCGTCAGGCTGTGGCCGGCAAATTGTGAACTAAAGCTATTAATCTTCCAAATTTGCACGGCGATTAAAGCTAGATGATTCCTTGATTGATAAGGGTGGGTGGATGGGAGAATATAAACGAACATGTGCAGAGTATGTTGGTGGAAAGGGTCATTGCGATGAATGAAACTATCCAACGCGTGTCCACAAGGTATCCACCGTTAGGGGCTGCGCGCAGTTGACTAATCACCCCAGCGGCGGTAGCTGAGCGAGTGACTGAGGATGCAGCTGATCGAATTTAACAGTTTCGTACGTACCCATGCTTGCGGCCAGGAGAATCAAAGGAAAAACGTAAAATCTCCAGTCGCGTCTCCACACGATTGCCATGCGATAGAGGAGGAAAGCATCTCCAATGAGTATTTGGAATAAATTTAGGCCGACATTGACGAGGTTTGTGATATTTGAAAAGCGACTGGGGGAGGGAACAGGGCCGTTGTCCGAACGGCGCTCCTGGGCAAATGTTCGGACGACTCGGATACCGCTCACCGAGATGTGCTAAAGGTGACAGCAGGGTTCGCAACAGGCTTGGTGGCGTATGGTAAAACGAGGGTTACGCACCCCAGTGGCAATGATCCACATCACAATGGCCGTCGCGATCATGACACGATGCATTTCTGTCTTCATGATGCCGCGGCGAAATAGCACAGCCATTGTGCGGGTGAAAAGAACGAAGAATATCCCTGGAAAACATTCGATAAGTTTTCCAGGAGGGGAGACGAGTCGGACGGCTTGCCATAAAGAATAGATTGTGTCATTATGGACGCCAGTTTGGCCTGTGATTTTGCGGTTCAGTTCCCCGTCTAGTGGTCCCTGCATCCCCGGTATGCACACGAGCTGACCTCATCTGGAAGATTACCCCGAACGGCCATTCCTGAGTGAGGTGGCGGGAAAAGGAGAGGAGCGGGAGGAAGGGACGTGTGGTCAGACTCTTCACCATTTATGTCCAATTTTCTCGCTCTGGCATCTTTTTCATGGAACCTTTGTGACATTATCGCAGAGAAGCGGGATGCACGTGACGCCGGTCCGCTCGGCTGAGAGAATGGACGAGATCTCGGAGTTCTGCGATTGCAGTTCCTTCAGATACGAGGCTGCAAGCATCACCAATGATAACCAAACGGATGCCTCGGGCCAGGTACGACCGTATTACTGGTTCCCGACGGGTATTGGCCTCAGGAACCAGCTCACGATACAGGCGCTCAGACGCAATCACCCCGCGTAGCAGGGGAAGGATGACCAACAACACGACATAGATGAATGCCTGGGTCACCGCTTGTCAGTTCTCACATTTGCACTCTCGTTCTGCTATCGATTCAGTACGGCCCGCTTGCTTCGGGGTCAAAGACAGCTTGGATGAAGTCGCGTATACTAACGACGGCTTCGCCAGCTGTCGCGGAGTACTCATCGTCTGCTTAGAATTTGGGTCGGAGGGAGCTGGTTCAGAAAGAGTTCCTCTTGAGGTCTAAGAATAGTCTCTGTACACTGATCCCTCGTCCTGCTCAATACCGATCTTCTGTTGCCAAAGAGGATCAGGAGGATCAGGAGAGGGAAACGAAGTAAGCACCGCCGTGTAACGTGAGAAACCGCCCTAACCTTCGTTGATCTCCATAATATAGATCTGCTGGAAAGCTATTAGCATTTTTTTGTTCACGATTGCATATCAATCGATCAGGCTCTTCATCTGGGCGATCACTGCTGTTTCATTCATTTCACAGCCCTTAATTGTCGGGATAGCTGGCATGGAGGGAAAGCCAGATCTCGAAACGGCTCTGGCTCGCAAACGCACTCCTCACATCTACAATGGCGCGACTTTCATTTATCGCGTTCGGCTTAATTTTTTCGGGAATACACGATCTTGCGATCAAGGGGGACACCCTTGGCTCCGTCGTGCTCGCGCAAGGTGAGGAAGATGCCGCAGATGTCAAGTACGAGATCACCATTCGTTCGGACCGGAAGAATACCCTGGAAACGGTCCGACTAAAAAAAACCCCAGCCACTTCGGTATCCGACCCTGCAGGGTCTCACTGCATGGAATTAGAATGATTGGATTCGAATCGGTCGTGTCACTATCTCCTGGCTTGAAGGATCTATCCATATTCAAAGGCTCCAGCGCCCATATGAAGCTCGCTAATGTCAGGTTGGCCTCTCTCATCCTCGACATGACCTCGAATGATGAAAAGAACATCTCCCTTCTCCACGACGGGATCGGGGGCTCTCGCAACATACCGGCACATACGGGAAGGTTGTCTCAAGGGAAGTACATTAGTTGAAAGGTCCTTTAAGATTGACAGCAGACGGGGTTCCCGCGAGGACGGACATCAAGGTTATAGCAGATCCAACCGTCTGCAGTAATGTTACAAGACGGTCACCGAGAACGGGCACATGAGCTCTGCGTATCTGGAACCCTCCGTCCCATGTACAACAGTCACGGTTCTTTTCGCCGTGAGGAATTCTACCCAGATTACACAAAAGCCCGGTTCGCCTGACTGATCCACGGGACGGGACCTGTCTCCCCGACCCTCGTCCCCGACCCAATGACCGAGAACCTTGGGAAGATCCGAGGTTCTTGCTGAGTCGGCCGTTCGGCAGGTTGTCATTCTATGTGCCCTCCTTCAAGTGTACTGTTGCACATGTCCCTGCTACACCCATGAGTTTCTCCAGAGTCACCCCATATCACGGACGCTTACTGTTGTACTACTACATACGGGTTAGTCAGAGGCGTCTCAACGATTTCTCAACATCATTGCATGCGAGGGAGGAACGATTTGATATCTTTTGTGCCCGCTGTTTCCGTTTGACATTTGCAAAATCTAAGTGATCACAGGGCGACTGCGTGACCGTCCCCAGGTCTACACAGTGCTGTAGATGAGTCTAGATGAATATCAATAGCTTTTTAAGGGAACTGCCAGGACCCCGACCGCAAAACTCGGCTAGTGGCACCCTTTTACGACGGATATCTATATCCCTAGTCCTGGGGATAGTCACCCACACTCTTGTCGGATTGTAGGAATACACCTACAGAATACATTAGCCCCAGTCCTTTATCTAACATAGCGGTCGCGTTTTACGTCTGCGCCTTTTTTGTAATTTCAACTGGATGGCCTTTCCGGCACTTTTCGCGGTCCTTTCTTTGTCACTTTTCGCCGAGGATTTTTGGTCATGGGTGAACTTCCGAAAAAGGCAAGGGAGGCGCGAACCTCCTTCTCCTCCGCCCTTGACCAGCCTCCCCTCCAGAACGATGACCACAGCGGCTGAAGATGTCCCGACGCTGAGCGTTACTTTGCTGGGTGCCGGTCAAGAAGTTGGTCGGTCCTGTTGTGTATTGCAGTACCGAGGAAAGACCGTTGTTTGCGATGCCGGTGTTCATCCTGCGTACAATGGGATGGCTTCGCTCCCGTTCGTGGACGAGTTGGATTGGAGCACCGTGGATGCGCTATTGGTTACCCAGTGAGTCACCTTGTTCTGTTTCCTTTGAGCGTGCGCGAGGCTGAACACCACGAGTTTCCACCTTGATCACGCGGCAGCCGTCACATACATTACCGAGAAGGTACGCGTCAGCCAATACTCCGATGACTATCGTTAAAGCTTCTCATTTGCAGACTAATTTTCGAGATGGACCAGGGAAGGTTTACATGACTCACCCAACAAAGGCTCTCCACAAGTTCATGATGCAAGACTTTGTACGCATGAGGTATTTCATCCCAACTCGCCACATATCACGCTCATACGTAACTATCCACACCTCAGTTCGTCGTCCTCGGAAGCCTTGTTCTCCCCTCTCGATCTCTCAATGTCTCTGGATTTGATCATTCCTGTCTCGGCTCACCAACTAATCAACATTTGCCCTGGAGTCTCGTTCACACCGT
>Ga0307514_10003551_pt1 | contig 14861 bp, 10 predicted proteins | sample 16_EM_MG_FD_203088 | JGI IMG/M metagenome (GOLD analysis project Ga0307514, IMG submission 203088) | Populus trichocarpa ectomycorrhiza microbial communities from riparian zone in the Pacific Northwest, United States - 16_EM | ecosystem: Host-associated > Plants > Roots > Unclassified | place... | reverse complement strand
TTGCTCATCAGTCAACTTAGCAGCAAAACCTCTGAAGCCATGTCTATAACTATAAAGGTGAGAGGCCTGTGCTTGCTCGATACTGTCAACAGAAAACCACATTAAACCAGTAGATTAAAAAGAGAGAGAGAGAGAGAGAGAGAGAGAGAGAGGCAAAGCAACAAATGACATGAAAGTAATAAAAATGGCACAAAGGTTTTACCTTCCTCCATGAACAGAAGCAAGCATAAGATGATTTTGGCTCAAAACATCATCTGGGTCATCCCCACTTTTGCTTCCCATATAAACCACATAAACCTACAAATTCAAGAAACAAAACAAAACATCAAATAAAACCCACTTAGAAACCAGCGAGAGAAAACACATATCATATCAAGAATCAGCACAAACCTTAGAAGAAAAACAAATACCAACTCGTGCTCCAAAAACAGCAAGAAACAGACAGAAAATGCAACACCATCTCATAGAAGCCATCAACACAACAAGTATATGCCACCACTACTAGTTCTTGAAACAAGGAATAGTTGGTGGGGTGTATATATAAGAGCCAGCAAACAAGGAGGGAGAAAGACGAATAATAATTAACGAAAAAGAAAAAACAGAAAGTGGGCAAGGGAGAGAATGTTCACACTTCACAAGAATGCAATGTAGTCCACCATCTTTATATATGCGTGAGACAAAAAAAAAAAAAAGCTTTGAAGACACAAACACCGATATAACGTGAAAATATCGAGTACAGTGTAGAGTGTAGACCAACATTGGTGACCCATTTTGTGAATGGGGACAATGAGGATGTGAGAGGAAAGATGAAAACAAATTTGTCCATAAATGCATGATAAAAATACTTAGCATATATGTATATATATATGAACTTCTCATCAATTCTCTATTTCGCATATGAATCTTCTAAATTCAACCAAATCGAAAAGATGAATTTACTTTTAACACACAAGGGGAAGGTCTCGAAGATATCACTAGTGATCCATGACTAGAGAAATTATAATAATATTTATCAATGCTATAAATATAAGTTAGACAAGTCAACTTAAATGAAAAAAAAATCAAAATTATGTTATTTTAATTTTAATTTTTTTTTGAAAATACAATTTATATCGACTCGTGGTAAATTTAATCTAAGATATTATTTGATTTTTTTCATTAAAAATTTTTAAACAATGTCATTTCATTTTTTTAATTGAAATAATGTTGATTTAAATTGATTTATGTCAACTCATGTTAACTCATCTAATTTATAACCTGAGTTGAGTTTTATAACTATAGTATTTATATTTCTATGTAGTCTATATAGATATTAAATTAAATGGATGCTCAAAATATAAAAATTTCATTTTCACATTTTATCCAAAAAAAAAAATTGTGCCAAGAGAAAAAAAATATTTTCCCCAATTAAAAGTTTTGGTTAAATAATTAGACCATTCAAATTATCTTAGATTAGTTGTCTAAACCATTTATAACTCCAAGATATACTTTGTACCAACTACTTTGATTTATAAATTTTATTTCTCTAAAAATATTTTATTTGGATCCATTCATTGGAACCAACCAATTTTAAGGGTATTGTTTTCATTTTTTTTTCATTGTAATGATCATATTATTTTCAGACCGATTTTATACATTGATATTATAAACTAGAAAACCTAAAAATTAAGGGAAAGTCATAAACAAACTAAGAAAAATAAAATTATTAAGTATATTATTTAATTTTCTAAACTAAAAGGAAAAAATAAAAATAATTAAGAAAAAAATAATTTTCCTTAAAAACCTCCTACATAAATATTTTTTTATCTATAATTAAACATTCATGAAATTATTTTTTGGAACATGAAAATAAAAAGTAATAAAAACCATAAACAAACTAGGAAAAACAAATTTATTAAGTATATTATTTAACTTTATAAACTAAAATAAAAAAATATTTAAAAATATCTGCATCAATTGTTTTTTCTTATCTATAGTTAAAGAATTCATAAGATTATTTTTTTGGGCTTGAATATCAAATCTGAGAAATTTTGCATACCCATACATATACACGTGTGTGTGTGAGAGAGAGAGAGAGAGAGAGAGAGAGCTTAGCTTAGCTTTAGGGGCAAACAAAACAGCGACACTCTCTCCCCGCCAACCAAAAAGCGTAGCTTAGCTTAGCTTTTAATTCAGACCGTTGAGTTAAGGTGACAAATAAATGTCCTTTGTTTTCACTTTTGTTAATTCTGAGAAGAAAAGGTTAGCTGCCATTTAGGCTCCAGCAGCCTTAGGGCTCTTTGGAAAGAATTTTTATTTTATTTTAATATATTTTTAAATAAAAAAATAATTTAAAAAACACTTTAAATAATTATCCACGCTTAATGCAGCCGATCATATGCCACTGCCCTTTTTACTTGCTAAAGGTTATTTTATTTGACTGTGACTGTTATATTTTTTAATATCTCCCATTACCCCCACTTACATTCCTTTTGTTGTCTCACTCCTGTCATTAATTTGACAATAATGCTATTCAATTTGATCTCATCAATGATTTAGTTTAAATTTCAGTTGATATTATTTTAATATTTTATTATTATTATTTTTAAATTATATTGTTTTGATTTATTTTAAATTTAAATTGAGTTTTGACTAAATTAATCAGGTAGATTTAAAGTAATTAAATTAACCTGAGAGGTAAAATGGTATTAATGATTCACACATTGTACGAACTCTCATTCTATATTTGCAGCTCACCAGCAAACAAACGGCACTAATGGCAAACACAAGGAACGAAATTAATTAATTTGGTGGTTAAGAACATGGCAATATTCTAAGAGATTTATCACGGGAAAACCATCAATATCTGCTCATGGAAGCTCAAGATATGATTACACAGAGAATATTATTTACCCCATGAAAGGCTGAGCAAGACAAAGCTCCAAATTCCCTGCACAGTTTTTTTTTTTCCCCAGACAAAACTAATAGTCAAAGGTAGAAGAACTCTACATGTGGATTCAAAAAGGGGTTGGAACAATCTTGTTCTTGGTGACTTGCAGGTTATTCTTGGTGGGTTAATAAATTAATTATGTGTTTGGTTTTTGTATTTTAGTTTCCCTCTTGGAAAAGAAGCGTCATTTTCTGCCCTGAGAAAGACAAAGTGCCAACCCAACCTTCAAGATCATCACCATGTGCAAACATGGTATATGACAAATTAACTAGCAACTTGCAAGAATTTCCAAGAGAAGAGTATGCGTTTACTTGGGTTTAGAATATTCCTCAAGAACTACATGGTAGAAAAAACTGGAATTGATTGTTTTCCCTCTGAGAAAGAGCCTAGCTTGTGAAATTTGTGAGAGGGAGGCAACTGTTTCTGATGGCTACATGTGGATGTCGAGCACATATATATCCGTTAACATTTATGACAAAAACAACATCTTTTTCAAACAAAAAAGTTGAAATATTTTTTATATAAACAAAATTATTAGACAAAGATTATTTGAGTAATGCTTAAAGTCGATACATAACGATATATAAAGAAATCACAAAAACATGTTTAGTTGAAGAACAGAAACCTATCTAGTAAATAGGAGATCAAATTAAAGAATTATTTTTTCTTAGGATTTAAAAAGGAAAAAGTAGGCCGGGAGCATCAATTGATCACAGGTTCCAACCTGCATCGTCAATAAACAATTACAAGACTCACAGATGCAGTAAATAACGGCTAGCACTTTCATGGCACGCTCTAGTACATACCTTTAGTACAAATCACTCATTAATATATAGCAAGACCCATATAATTATGTTGCAGAATCTTTGTCGAAATGATGATCAAAGTTTTACTTATTGCTTCTCTCTACTCTCAATACCATGTTTGCCGATAGAAAAGGTTGAATCGAAACGAGGAATGGATTTATAGTGTTGTTAATTGGCAGCGCATCAAGTGTCTTAGTTGACTGCAGCAGAATCGTTCATCATTCTGTTCGGTGCAAAGCAGTAATGGGGTTTTCAAACTATTTGCAGAATCTCTGTAAAGTGTGGGATCGATGGTGTTTTGTTGTCTTGTCATGGTGAGGCAAGGATTGTTCTCATTATTGTTTTTTTTTTTTTTCTTTTTATGTTTTACCTGAAGAAATACATGCAAATCAATTTATATCTTCTTAGATTCGTAGTTGTTGTATGGTGTTCATCATGGTTATAAAACCATCGATTTGAGACCCTAGTGTTTGTTTTAGACATGTATTACATGCTTTTCATGAGGTGCGCAAACACTTTCTAATCTAAGATCAAAACAAGTTTTAATAAAATTAACTTGGAGTTGATCTAACGAGTAAATCTATAACTTAAACAAACCGGTTAAAACCTGGTTTTTTCCCTTCAAAAAATATAGCAAAGCTATTTTGACCGACTTGAATTAATACACTCAACCTGTAAACCGAGTTTAATAACTTAAATGTTAACCAGACACAAAACTCTTCTATCTCCAAATATGTTAAGGTTGATTCCTTGGGAATTTTATTCATGACAATGATGATGTAATGGTGATAACTTACAAAAGATTTTCTCAATTTGATGAAACAAAACTTGTAATGAATCATATCCCAAGTTAATGATGTTTTAGAAGGCAACCAATCTCTCAACTATCAGTGGATATCAAGGCATGGGAGGCTTCTATACCATTACTGATCTCACCGACTACGCGCAAGTGTTTGCAAGAAACATAAGTGGACAATCAATCAAATGAAAATGAAAGGCATAAAAGTATTTTTTAAAAAATAAATTAATTTTTTTTTAGCGTTTTCATATTATTTTTTGATATACTAATATTAAAAATAATTTTTAAAAAATAAAAACACCGTTTAAAGCAATAAAATGGATTTTCTCTATAGATCGGCAATTTCTTCTTGTCATTCCACCACAAATTTGAAGATAAAAAGATGGTGTTGGATTGCTTATAAAAGACGAGACAAGGCATCACTCCAACAAGCATCGTAGAAAATGACTTGCTAATTAACTTGAACGCTAGGATTATTCAATGCTGACACCTTTCTTTGACTTGATTGTCAACATGTTTTCAATCTCTAGTTTTTTCCTCTTTCCGAGTTTTATATAAATAATCTATACTTAATACTCATGTGGTTATGAAAAAAGATTTTTATTTTTTATTTTTCTCACCCGAATCTAAAATAATAATGGAGGTAGGAGTTTTGCTTTTGAACTGGTTTTGGTTTTTTTTTTAAAAAAAATTTTGGTTTGGTTATTTTTTTTATAAAAACTGAACCGAACCGAAAATAATCACTTTTACTTTTAGTTTATAATTTTTATTTTAAAGAAATTTTCTGTAAAAATATTGATTTGTCGTGAAAATATTTCATATCCATTTTTATTTTAGAATTAAAAAATTACTCAATTAGTCCATCCAAACATTATCGTGGATCGTGTTGTATGATTATTTTTGCTGTTATGTTTGTTTTTAGTGGTGAAGTCCACCACTAAAAACAAAAAACACAATAGTTAAATTTTTTATTTTAATTTTTGTGTTTTTTTATGTAATTCATGATAAATACAAAAAATAAAACAGAAATAAAAACACCCAAAGTCAAGTAAACTCTCGCTGGATTGGTTCTCTCCTGATCGCTCGTGTTTTCGGATACAGAACGCGGTGCTAGTGTGGGGTCTCCGCTCTCCGGTACCAGGACCACCCTATGTGAAACCCCTAGCGGATACATCGTGCATGTATCGGTGTCGCCAAGAACGAGACCTGAAATTTCGGATTTCAGTTTGAAAAATATGTTACAAAACTGAATATCAAAGCCCAGCCCATCAACATGTCCAGGCTCAATAAACCTTCCTAAGAACCCAAGAAGGAAAAAAACAAGAGCTGAAGAAATGAAGAAACCATTTGAGTTGCGTGTGGCTAAGCTAAAAAGCACCGGCACCCCTGCTTATCCTCGGCTTCGCTTCACTCTCTTCAACCTTGTGTTCTAATCCATAACTCAACAGGTATTCCTTCTCGTTTTCTCAATCTATTTAGAGTTGTCTGCATCAGTTATCATCATCCTTAGCTGTATCTACTATGGCTACTAATGAAGAAATGCTCAAATATTCTAGAAAATTGGCTTTAAAGCAGTTGACATGAATCAATTGCATGTCAAAGTTTAGCTGAGCTTCTGCTCTCTCTTTTTTTCATGGAACTTTCCTTTCGGCTCTTAACTTATCATTCATGAAGTGATGGTGCCAAGAAAGTGAAAGAACCAGGGTCTTTGGTACTGAAAACCAAGATTGTTCTAGTTGGATACTGTAGTTAGCAACTTAGCATAAAGATTTTACAATGTTGTCAATACTTTTAGGTCTATATAGTAAAGAATTGAAAGAAGAGTGAGGAATTTGAAAGGGGGAAGAGAAGGAGACTATGGCTTCTGCGACCTTGTTGTGTTGGTGCAGTTCAGACTTGATAAGGCATGGTTCATATTCCAATTTTTTTGTAAGACAGAAGGTACTGGATTTGAATCAATCAATAGTGAGAAGTAGAGGGTGTTATAATGATTATCAAAAGCAAAAGAAGTTTTTTGTGTGTGCTGCAACTGAAGGGTCTGCAAAGTCTAGTAAATCTGAAGAAACTCCCGACTTGGGCTAAACCAGATTCTGATGAACCCCCACCATGGGCTAAGGGTGAAGGCAAAGAGAACTCATCAAAGCAGAACTTTGAAGTTCCCTTTTTTGTTTATTTACTTGCCTCGGCAATTACTGCAATTGCTGCTGTGAGTTCTTGACTTCCTGTACTTTTTTTGTTTCTCCTCTATAGCTTTATATACTAATAAAGTAGATAGTTTTATTGATTAAAATCTAATGTGTCCAGATTGGTTCCATTTTTGAGTATGTGAATCAGAGGCCGGTTTTCGGGATTGTGAACACAGACAGCATTCTGTACGCTCCATTGCTAGGATTCTTTGCATTTACGGGCATTCCTACTTCTGTAAGTGGTCATCTCTTTCTCAGTGTTAAGCTGGAATGCATGTCAATCAAGATTCAACAATTTGATCCTTCAAATTCTGTGGATCCTGAACTTTTTGAAATTTATTATGAATTACTAATATCTCATGTGGGTGATGAAGTTGTCTAGTCCCATTGTTTAGCTTAACATGACCTTTGTCTACAGGCATTTTTGTGGTTCAAGTCTGTTCAAGCTGCTAACAAGGAAGCTGATGAGCAAGACAAGAGGGATGGCTATCTCTAAAGTCACACTTGCAGCAATGAGTTAAATATAGTGTTAATCTTCTATGAAACACGAGTACCTCTTTCATTTATCTTAACTCTTGGCCTTTCAATTCAATTTTGCTTCTATAAGATAAATATCCTAATTTTACATTGTGATACTCCATCTGTGAAATTTTTAGTTTATAGTTATGTACAGACTTGTGAATATCCAAGCTAGCTGAGGTAACAAGTATACCATAGACCTTGTACGCAAAACATTTTATGATTTTTGTTTGGTATAGAAATATCCTGACAGGATATACTGATGCATAAGTGGAAGGTTTGAGGTCATGACCTATCACACTACCTTCATATATTGAATGATTGAATCTTCCATAATTTTCCCTTTAAGTAAATATCAGATGAAAGCTGCCCTTGCAGATTATTTTGGAAACTGTTGAATTGTCTGGAGCATGACAGAGATGTTTCTTGTGTTGCTTCAGCCATACAAGGAAGGCTTTATATGATTTTTATGGGAAGCCAATTACCCTGACCGGTGCTTTTGAGCAACTCCTTGTGAAATGGCATCTGATGCTTGAACATGACATGCATGCTTGGGATGGAGCTAAATTGCTGAGTATCAAGTTCTTCAATATAAAAGAGTTGCCTTGCCAGTCACCTTTCACTTTGCTGAAAAATGCTTAAATATAAAATGATGCCCTTCTGATCCAATGCATAAAAGATGAAAATGTCATAGACTTCAACGTTTGTGTTGACCCCATAAGTAATCTTTCACGGTACCACCTAAGTATTGTCTTGTCTTTTTTATAAAGAAATCCAATTTTGCCGGTGTGAAATTCTCAGTTCCTCCACTTTCATACCTGCATGTATTTATCTACTCCACGTGCCTGTTGTATGTCTCAACCTAGGTAGCCACACTCCTTCCAAACTTCCGTCCCTAATTAAGCTAAAAGCCCTTCTCTCTTCCACATGGCTTCACATCAAATATCAGGAACTTGTGCTTAACATACGATTTCAGTAGCTGATGAAGATGCTCGAAAGGTCCAGAGATTGCGACGAGCTCAATGGCCCCGAGCAGCTATTCTAGGAGCTAATGATGGTCTGCTTTCTACCACATCACTAATGCTTGGCGTAGGTGCAGCAAAGGAAGATAGACGGTACATGGTCTTATCTGGACTGGCTGGAGCTGTTGCAGGTGCTTGTAGCATGGCTGTTGGGGAGTTTGTTTCTGTCTCAACCCAAAAGGATATCGAAAAGGAAACTGTTAGCCACTTCAGTTCGTAAAATTACGGGAAAGATGCTCCTGGAATCGGACTCGATGGCACCCCAACTACAGCAAGGATGAAAGGAGAAGCAAAGCTGGATGACTCCAAGGTCATCTCTGAGCCAACACAGAGAATGTCACGAAGTATGATCCTCGAGCCAAAGTTGCCCCCAGGTATGTCTCCCGGAAGGTCTCCTGTAATGAAGGTAATCCAAGAAGATGGAAAGAGAAGTCCTGAAATATTGCGGGAGGATGACGGAGAGGAGGTGCTAACAAACCCCTACAAGGCTGCCGTTGCATCGGGTGTATCATTTTTTATTGGATCATGTGTGCCTTTGCTGTCTGCCGTGCTTGTGGCCCAAAATGTTGTTAGGATTGTGGTGATTGCTGTGGTTGCATCAATAGCTCTGGCTTTTTTTGGAGGCTTCGGAGCTTATCTTGGTGGTTCACCAATTAGGATATCGGCGGTAAGAATTGTACTTGGAGGTTGGATTGCCATGGCAATTACTTTTGGGTTGCTCAAGCCTTTCGATAAGGATCATAGTTGATGACTTAGATTATTTCCATCATTACTGAAAGAGAAGCTGCAAAAGGGGGGGTTTGGTTTTTCATATAAAGCCAAAGCTGTTGTTTCTTGCTGAATCTTGTTTGCTTAATACTAGATGCTAATATTGTTTGAAGATACTGGTATACTAATGCATAAATGTCAGGAGATGAATATTTGACTCATAAAAAAAATAAAAAACAACTACAAGCAATTCATAATTTTATTGAATAGATTACAACACAAAAATTCTAATTTGAAATTTTATTATTGAATATTTTTTTTAGTAGTTTTTTTTTTATAAGAGGTTTACAATTCCTTAAATAAATAAATAAATAACCAAGGTAGAAAATTAAAGGCAATAAAAATATTAAACAAACAAGAAAATTCAAAAACAAAGAGAAAAACAACAAAACTTATTCTAACCGATGTTTAGAACAAGAAGCAAGGGAACTTCATCAACCCATCAAAATATGTCAAATTTGTTCTAACCAATGTTTAGGCATCATCCAATATGTAAATGAACATCTAGTAGTTAACTAGAATGTGACATGTGCATGGGAAATGTGCCAAAGAGTCAACTTGTTTGACATTTTACATTCCAGACAGCTTTTTTATGCTCGAATTGCTTGTCTTTTGCCATTGTTTTCTCTTGGATGATTCCAAAAAAGCATTCCTAGTTGGGTTCCACTGTACAAAAAATGGGACAAAGTTTGACAGTTGTTCTGCCATCGACACTTGTAGCTAAATGGACCGTCTGATTGATTTGCAGAGCTTAATGAAGTAGATTACAAGCCACTCGTACGTGGAGTAATCGATGTCTCGATAAAGAGCAAAATGGCCTAGAAGTACCAATATACTTGTGCTATGAGTGTGGAGCATGATCAAGCTAATCAGTTCATAGATTGAGACTTGCACGACTTGTATGATTGCAAATTTGCAGGAGTTCATCACTTTTATCAGGAGTGGTTGAGGCAAATCAATATAATTAATGGCACCGTTCTTGATTGGGGCTTCTGGGCCTCATCTCAAGTCAAAGAGCCATACCTTTGACAAGTTTGTTAACAGAAGCCTCCATATCCAAGATGATAAAGATTTTGGGAAATAAAAGAAGTGAAGATAGACTAGACAAGGCATGCATGATGGGATAAAAATAAAATATCTGGTGTAGATGATTGCCTGAATAAGGACAATAGGGTATGACAAGGTGGTCATCATTTAAAGCCCTTCCAAAATAAACAAACTACTTGTATAAATGCTAAAGTCTGAAAGGTAGCATTTCCTTCCAGCCACCATAGATGCACCATATCTATATGATAGTTTGAAAGGTTGCAAAAGGAACAGTCTGGACTGCAAACTTGAAAAGGATCTGATCATAGTTTGACAATCATGGGGCAGGAAGAAAAGCAGGAATTCTCTTCTCCTTTGCCTGTTCTACCAAGATTGGATCGCCTTGATCGTTTGGTAATGCATTTCAATTGTACTAATATATGCTTAGGACCTCTAATTCATTGCTTCATTTTGATTAATGTTTGGATTTGGACGTTTTACTTCTCTTGATGAATATATGCAGCTGCAGTTTCTGGAAGAGAAGCATTCCTTGTCAGGAAGGCACACAGCCAAGTCTGTAGTCAGGACAGTGGAAGCAGAAGATCAGTGCAAGAATTTATCATCTGCACTTGAGGAAGTTCAACACAAAGGCAACCTGATGGATAGACTAGAAATGCTCGAAAACCGAGTATTACAGGTTTCTAAACATCATTATATATCCTGAATTTTTTTCTTCCAGATATCTGTATTGATCTGCAATGCTGATAGTTGGATTTTATGTGGGAATTTCCAAGAGCCCTTTCTTTGAAGATTCGCTAACCCTTCAAATTTCAAGTCCCCAAAATGTCGCTGTAAAATCTTTGTGGTGATTGAATTCTTATTACCAGCTTAATCTTCTCTTATCTTCAATTCATCAGTTAAGCCTAGACATGGATATAGAGAACACATCGAGGTCAAGCTCTTCCACCTTTCAAGGACCAGAAAAAATGGGCCGTGATGAGGCTTCAACCATAACCACTAAGGAGGATGAGCAAATGATCACCACCCACAAAGAGAAGCAAGATTCTCCTACAGATCAAGTATGTTAAGAGTCCCTTTCTTGGAATAGTATGCTAGATGTCCTATCTAATATTCTTGACGTATTTTCTAGTAGCATGAACATACTTTGGAAATTCTGCAGGAGATCACTTGCACTGCAGAAGCATGTGTAAGAATTTCAAAGACTTCCCAAAAAGATAGAAGGCACAAAAAGAAGCGCAGGGCATGGCTTGGATGGCTTGCAATGGGATGCTAATGTTCGCTATCCCCAGCAACTTGGGCAAACTAGTTTTCACTTGCAAGTCCCACATCCTGCAGCTTTCACGAAGCTCTTGCTCTTCATGTCTAATTTTCCACAACCTTTCTGTGTCTAATCATTGATCCTGTTAGTCTCAAAATGTTAATAAGTTTCCCAATTTACTAAGCATAAGATCGTGTGCTTCTGAACAAAGCAATCCTGTCTTTATGTGGCTAAGAAGAAAGCGCAAATCAATTCCAAGTAACCAATCCTGCAATAGCTTTGTCTTATCTACCAAACTTATTATGCAGGAAGAAAAGAATACATACAGAAAAAAGTTTCTGTATGACAGAAGTTCTTGAAAATGACCCAAGCATGATTGAAGTGAAAGGTGTTCTTGTTATATTGATATTCAACCAGTCCAACTATGGAGAATAAGAAGAAATTGATGAAAATTGCAAGGCAATTGTTGAATCTCAATGGGGTCATTCTACACCATCTTTCACGTTTCAATATCCAATCCAAACCTTTTGTTCCACCAAAATCTGTTCAGACTCATTAATTACTTGATCAAATTTCTTAAATATTAAATCACATTCTAGATTGGTTGATCATATATTATAATAATAAATAAATCTAATCAAATTATGTATATATGTTAATAATCTATCCATATTAACATATCTCTTGTAATATTACACAAGACTAAAAAGACTTTGAGCGAGGACATGATGATAGATCTAACATGATTAATATTGTGTTTGAAAATATATATTAAATATACATGAACTAAAAAAACCATTAAATTAATATATTTTTTTGAATGATTTCACGTGGTTTTAATATATTGACTATAATTATTAAATCCAACTTGGAGTCTAACATGGTTTGGGACCTAAGTTATTAAGTCGTCGATTCAATCTATAAGTCATTGAATTAATTTAAATTTATTATTTTTATCTAAAATATCATTGATTTAATTTTTTTAATGAATTATTTTTTGTTTTGATTTAATTTATCTTAACCGAACTAATCAAATCAAGAATCAACTCACTAGATTACTCAGACTTGAATAAATTCAATAAAAAATAATTTAAAATAAAACCCGGTTTGGATCAAACTCCGAGTCACTAAGTTAATTAGCATAACTAAATTACGTTTAATTAGTAAATATGATATTCATATCAAAATCTTAAAAAATTAACGTTTAATGATTTTCCAATCCACAGCTCATATTACAAATCATTTGCACAGCATTATAAAGCAAACACAATTATCTGTGACATCTACAACATAGCTTAGGACCCCATACATGCATGGATTGCTTGTCTTGTTTATTTTATGTTACCCCTGTCTGAATCCAATGTCATGGTGATGATGGGCCATGAATGGAAGCCATGCCAGGAGCTTCAAACTTCAAAAACGGAACGTGGATCGCCCAAAACTCTGGGGTCAATGCTACTTTCATAATTAACAAATTCAGCAAGCTGTCTTTGTTCCTTGAAATCAGGGATTCGGAGACAGCTGCAACGCCCAACATCTCTTGTTGTCTTGCCAACCTTTATTAATCATAGATAATTGGAAGGTTGTTTTTTTTAAAATAACAAATTCTAGAAATAAATTAGAATAATTTTTTATTTTATTTTTAACATTAATATTTTAAAACTATTTGAAAATATAAAAAAATTTAAATAAAAATTTTTAAATTTTTACAAAATACAATATGAAAGATAATTCTAAACTGTCTTTAAATAGTACGAGTTTTTGTAACGATAATTATTTATTATTATTATTACGACGACCATGGTTGTTGTTATTATTGTTCAATTTATTATTGATGAAGCTAATAAATATAATTAAAAACCAGAAAATTAATAAATATGTGGTGCAAGTATGTTTTTGATAAGTGAAATATAAAGAGAAACGCCCAAAAACATCATAATCAAACTAAAAATTAATGATTAAATAAAAAATGAAAGACTAAAGCGATACGTTAAGAAGATTTGCCAATTTTCCTTTTAAAGTTGTTCCATCACTCATGGATTATCCTTTCCTTTTCGTAACCTTATTTGGTGCCTTTTCAAAACCAAAAACAATCTTTATTTAGCATTAATGGATAATTAAATAAATGGTACGTACATGCTAAAATACCCACGTTCCCAAGACTTCGCTAGCAATTCTTCAATAATAGAGAGAATTATAATAATTTAGATGTTCAGGTTAGCTTACGTGTACCTCAACTAATACCACAGATCTTGAAGTTAATGACCATATAAGTCTCCAGTAGCCCCGAGATTTATGGAACTCGAACTGGTGATCTATAAAAAGCAAACCTAGAACCTGATTAGTTGAGTTACACCCCTCAAAGTTGAATTATTATATTTTTTTAATAGAACCCGATATAAGTTTTTTTATGTTTATTTCTCTTCTATGCTATAAGTATAGCTAGTAATTATTGAATATCATAAAATTTTGTAGTTTTTATTTTTTTTGAAATTTTCCTTCGCACATAAACTTTAAAACAAAACGGCTATAAATATTTAGTCAAGGTTTCAGTGAAAACCAAAAACATAAATTTTTCAGTCAAGTTAATTATAAAAAAGAAAATTAGATAAGAGCTCATGTAATCAAACCTCATCGACATGAAAAATTTATCTATGGCTAAGTTTGATGTTTTTTCCGAAGTGTTTTTGAATTTATTTAGGTTAATTTAAGTTGATTTATCATGAATCAAATTAGATTTTACAATTACATCACTATAAATATTTATTTTATAATTAAAAAATGAATATTTTTAGCATTTTTTTAGTGAAAACGAAAGGTAAAAATAATCACATGTCACTATAATTATTGCTATTGAGAATCTAATTGATACTGGGATTAGTAATTGTGTTTTTAAAATATTTTTTATTTGAGAATAAATTGTTTTAAAATTTATTTTTAATATTAATATATTAAAATAATTTAAAAAAATAAATAAACGGCGGCTAAACAATCCTACTTGTACTTCTAACTTCTAACAAGACATAAAACAGACTGATGTCTTTTTTAGACTTTTGGTGATGTACCATATTCTGGCACGTGTATCATCTTGGTTGGGTAAGCGGAGACGCAATGTCGAAAAAACAGACCATAGTTTTAAAATTTGATACGGAACTGTCATCGAGCAAGGCTCATGAATTAGAATTCTTTTTAAATAATTAAAATAATAAAAATAAAAGTTAAAAGAGAAACTGTTTGGAACGCGGTGTAAACCGTGTTCTCATAAAATTTAATTCTTTTTATTAAAATTTAATATAGCTTATATGTTTTGGATCGTTTTAATATGCTATATCAAAAGTAATTTTCAAAAAATAAAAAATATTATTTATATATATTTTAAAATAAAAATTATTTAAAAAACAATCGTTTAAAATTAAATCAGTCTGAATTAACGAGGCTCTAGATCCACCACCCGTCCAGAAGTGTCACCTCAGAAATGTACGTGGAGCATGCATGTGCTTTGTGGTGGAGAAACTGAGGCTTTAATT
>Ga0307514_10003550_pt1 | contig 14861 bp, 13 predicted proteins | sample 16_EM_MG_FD_203088 | JGI IMG/M metagenome (GOLD analysis project Ga0307514, IMG submission 203088) | Populus trichocarpa ectomycorrhiza microbial communities from riparian zone in the Pacific Northwest, United States - 16_EM | ecosystem: Host-associated > Plants > Roots > Unclassified | place... | reverse complement strand
GTTTCCTTTGCAGGTGGAGAAGAAGTCAGGGTGGTAGTGGAGAAGGCATGAAAACCAGCATAAAGTGTGAGGACTGCAATGAGGCTTTATGTTTCACACCCAAACGAAATTGTTTTCATGAATTTCAGCATATGTAGAGTATTTCTATTTATTCTGGGGGCATTTGGCTGGATTGTGGTTGTGTGATGTGTATTTTAAAAGCTGGCCCATCTGTGGGCCCAAACCCGGTTACCGGCAAAGGGATATTCCGGCCAGGTAAAATTTCGGGATTTTTTTTTTGAATCCTCATGTGTTATATCCCTACAGAGAATCAGCAGAAGTATGGAAACTTATTTTTTCTGGGGGTACCGTGTGGTTTCCACACGCGTGTTCACTTGTAATAGGGATATAATAAGAATAAACATTTGCTCGTTGCTGGTCCCGAAACAACCGTGCACGGTCCGGTCTGCTAAGACCTCGGACCGTACCGTTCCGAACACCACGCAAAAACCACCAAGTCGTACCCTGTCACGACCCGTCCCATAACCTTGTAGTCTGTACTATGACCCAGTGGATTGATCTCAAGTGTGGTAACCAGACGAATTGAAAAATCCAGGCTTTGTCTACGGACACGGGGTATTTTGGCGGTAAAAAGGTCCCATAGGCTGGGTTGTCCCAGTGGCTCGTCCACCCTTCTGTTGAGTGAACTTTGAGTGCGGTCATCACGTGGCATTGGGTTAGGGTTGAGCGGCGGAGCCGCATTCACTCTACTTCTTGTGTACGTGTCAAATAGATGAATAGACAAGTCAATATACGCATCACCAATTTGGCTGCTGCACCATAAGTCGACATACGCTTCCCTCTGTGCCAGGATTGGTCCAACACCTTCCATCACGTCCTCCGACTCAGCTACGTTACTGTTAGTCTCGAAGGTTGGTTCTCCGATACTGAGAGGCGTCGATGGAGGCACTTTGAAAGCAAAATGAGATGCATTAAACAACAAAATTAAAATTAAAACTTAAATTTAATATACTGTACACTGAGGTTCGGACACTATCTGCTGCTAACAGATAATATCGTTTTAGACAGCCAGTACTAACGGCTACAGAAGAGATAGACAGAGTTATAGAAATGATGGCAGTATATGGAAGAAGTTCTCAATTCGTGGCGTGTCATAAGAAGTACTGGGAGAACAGGTGGAATAAAGAGTGAATTAAGTGGGAAAATACCCCACTATATGGATCTGTTTTAATTGTATAGTATAGAATTGAACTTGAAGGTGCTGGCAACTTTTACTGCTTGGATACTAGCCTGCTGACGCTGACAGAGGCATATAAACTGCTAGACAGACACCCCGTGCTAACTGCTGACGCCCGAACCTCAGTGGCCGGTACAGTAGTGGGGTTAAAGAGGATATTAATATGTATTTTACAACTAGAAGTTCTCATGAGTCCAGAATACAGTAGAGCAACACCTTCCATCATTACCAAATAACTATTCCGAACAACTCAAGTCTAAGGCACCAGGTTTGCTCAATAACTTGTGTATGAAAATACCTAATCAAATTGTCAATAAACGTTGGGTATGCGCCACGTGAGGTTGAAGTACCTTAAAATTCTTTTCCAGTAAATAAACAATTTCAAAATGCGCTTTATTTTTAAAAGCGGTTTCTTCCAAGCTCTTTTGCGGGGTTTGCAGTGTCCCAAGACAGCGAGACCCTGCAAGACCATAGGTTTCACCAGCAGAGGTAAAAACCTTTCCGATGTAATCTTGTGCGGTTTCGTAGGCAGTGCTGTCATCAAACGTGGCCGAACGTGGGCCCCTAAAGTCTTCTATATCCTGCCCAAACCAAAGCTCGACTAGAACGATCCTCAACAAGAAGAGACTATTGTCGTATGGAACTAACTGAAGTGTTCGCCGAGGTCGAGGTGTAACAGCCGTCACCGTTAGAAGAAACGTGCGGGGGTGGGAACATCCGACGGACAAATGGCCTTTCCACCTCTGGAACTGGGAACCAATGACCGTTCGTGGCCTTTAATTGCTTTTGGAGAAAGACGATATCCTTTTTTCCCCGCGTCTCGCACAACCACCCACTTTTATGAAGTTGCATGACGGCCGATGCAAGCTGCACCCCTAGTTCTGGCTGAGTTATCTTCTCGAGACACTGCATGGTGAGAATGCTTTCGAGCGATACGGATACCGGAAGATATGTAGACAATGGTAGCCGCGGTTTAGGTGGCCAAATCCGATGTCTCAATCCGTCGTACTCATCAACAAGCACACCAATGCAAGTAATTCCCGGGCATCCCATAGTGGCCTGCTTAATTGCGGTACATAAGTCCTTTATTTGAGTTGGATTTTCTATGGCAGTGCTGGCTATAGAAATTTGGACGGTTTGTTGTTCACTTGTTGTAGGTTCATGAAAAGAAACTCGGGCTCTCTTCTTCGTCTTTGCTGGTTCCCTAAAGCATCTTTGGTCAGCAGCTAGCTTACAATAATACTGAGGCTTACTCGATGTTATTTATAAAATTCGATCTCGCCTGAGATGTCTTCAGGTATAACCTCTCAATTTGGCTCAGTTTGCTTTCACAAGCTATCGGTTCATGATCAAACTCCAATGCACAAGCGAGAGTATCAAAACCAAACAGTACATTCAATCGTTGATTATCAGGCTTGTTCACTGTTGCCTGTTGCAACCTCAAGCTAGCGATATTGGGGTATTGCAACACGACGTAGTCTGGAAAAGATTCCGGAAAGCTCGATATAAACTCTGCGCATGGGTCCGCATGCTATTAAACTGCTCCGCCAGGGGGGAACATCGCTTGTGTGTTTGGATTGTGACTACGGTCGTTTGCAGTTGGCTAGTAATGTGAATAAAGTCTGTGTTGGGTTTGTTGATTTAGCTTACTAAGACGGCATCGAAAGCTTTCGTCAGAAGGCAATCGTGAGTTGCCTTATGACGGGTTATGACGAAAATATATCAACACCATCAGTACTTGGGTTGAGGGGATGGCACGATAAGCCCAGAATTCATACCATTGGCTGACCATGGAGTCCAAATTGCTCGCTCAATCCTTGTAGAGACGAATTCATAGTTTTGATGGCTTCTGTAAAAGAGCAAGCTAATTGCTTTCCCAGGTGTTTCACTAGCTTTTCGCAAAATTCTGCGTCTCCCCATCCGTTCCTGTCAACGATAATCTTCGCTTCTACGGCTGAAACAGAAGGCATCCCATGGAGTAGAATAACGCAGGTGTTTTGGAACTTGCACATATCCATCTTGAGTTCTTGTACCAGACGCTTCAAAAATCCTTCGGTAATTACTGATTTCTATAGCTCGGTCCACTCCATTGTTGTAGAAGTCGTGGCCTTGAATGAGGATCGGGATTGCCCCAAGTGCTAACCCGGTGGCTTCCATTCCGGTAACCACAGTGCTGAGAGATATGTGGGCAGACTGGTTGTAGGCTGTGTTGGGTGATGCTAGGTGTGAAGTCCGTTGCTTCCTTCGAGAACGGAACCCCGCTTTCAGGAGCTGTGCTGTTGGACACTAGTGTGTCGGCCGCTGATTGGCTCATGGTGGTCACGGACTTGTATATAGCCATAGAGGGAGTTGGAATCTTTTGGAGGTTTATCTTCTTCGGTAAGTGTTACTTACCAAACATCTACATCCCCTCTCAATTGCTACCAGTTCGTGCGAAATTTTCCTACTACTCGTTTTTATCCTTTTGGCATTTGTATGTACATACCAATGATATCTGGCAGCCAGTATATTTCTTCCCACTATCAGGTTTTTGTTGATTCTTTTCGCCGACTCCTCCAGCGAGCTCGAGACAATGGGTCGGAGGCGGCGATCAGCTGCAGGAGGCTTGAAAATGAGCTCGGGAGGTTCCGAGGATGGGGTGAAAATACCAGGTCTCATTGAAGGGACAAAGCCTCAGTAGATCATTGGTGTCGGAGGCATCAAATGTCAAGGAAATGATTATCAAGCTGTTGGTTGGCTTCAACTCGGATTTACACGAAGCTGCGGATCAATCATAAATTCTTTGAAAGGGATAATTTTGAAACCACTGCGTAGCTATCGCTCTTGTGTCCGAGGAAACTGTAGACGACATCATTCATGCCATGTCTTAGACCTCTGAAGTGGCAATATGGGTCAATAGAGATGAAGGAACAGAGCTAGAATCTGATTCCAAATCAGATAATGGTTCAATAACTGAGCTTGATAGGTGCATAGCAGATATTCTGCCCGTCATTACCTGTCTGTATGAGTATTCCATTACAGTTAGGAATTCGGCACCAAGGGATAGACTTGAAAAATGTTCAAAAATTGATGTATCTCACTTCGAGTTCTTTGATATCCAACACCCACAAAACAGGTTTCCTCATACCCATGAGGATTTACAAGACCGTCTAAGAAGGGCAAATACCAAAAGCAGACAACTTCTCTAGTACCGTGAGGAACACCATCCCAAGATTTCCGACCGGTATGACGACTCGGATCTAGAACTAGTACTTTTAGTCCCTGCCCCAACATTGCCAGAGACTGTTGGCATAGAATTGGACCAAGAGCTATAAAATCCACCTACAATTGCCCATACAAGCAAAACACAAACGACCCTCTCGACGTATGTGCCAAGGCAGTCAACCATCAGCGACAACATTTCAGGGGCGGCCCATTCACAGACGTCTTACAGCACATCCATAGGAGGTGATCTCAAGGCTACACAAAATCTCTATCTCAATGTCCCCCCACCCCCGGATCCAGAAAGCACGTTCAGTGGAACGCCATTCTCCTGCCCCTACTGCTTTACGTTCGTTTCTGTCTCCAGGCCGCAGCTCTGGAAGTAAGGGCCCCAGTGGATCTTTTTGATTAATGCTAACATCTTCAGGAGACATGTTTTTCAGGGCCTCCGTCCCTACGTCTGCACATTCAAGGACTGTCCAAAGGCCGGATACCTCGTCGCTAGTCAGCACGATTGGTTTGAATACGAAATAGAGCTACACAGGCGAAGATGGCACTGCCAATCTTGCAGAGAATCATACCCATCTGCTTCAACTTTCCGCCAGCACTTGAAGGGCAAGCACTAAGATCTGCTCGGGGTCTCTCCGTTAGAGGCAACGGTCAAACAATGCGAGCAAGCAAGGAATCTGAACAGCCATGCCTAGTGTTAGCAATGGTTCCGGACTGTCGCTTCGGGTCCGGGTCTGGGTCGAAACCGAACCTTCCATAAATTGGCCGTCAGGGTCATCACATCACCCGAACTGTCAATTCAGGTACGGTTAGATGGAAATCTCTCAACCCATCAGAATTGAGCAGGTTGTCAGCGGGTTATCCAGCAGGTTTGTCTGTAGATTCATATAATGCTCTTGACTTTGCAGTTTGATAATAGTATGTAATGAAAATTGCTTAATCAACATGCAGCAATTACGTTTTGAATGCTTGACAGGTTGTGATATTGATTATTTTGGAAACAACACTTTTTCTTTTGTGATTTGTATTTTCGACTACTAAGGCGGTCAGTGGTTTGGTTATGAGCTAAAATATCCGCGCGATGACTTGCTTATCCAATACACAAGGCCACTGATTGTTGACGCTCTGTTAACGCGCATATTCAAGATGGGTTAACAAATATATCATGTACTGTGTTGGCTGAAAAGGTCGCCAGTACATTGTATATGAATTATTGCCACAAAGCGACACATAGATTACCAAAGATGCAAGACCAAAAATCGTTGAGGCACCATTGATGCTTATTTTCAGGATGGTGTAGGGAGCATGCTGCTGTTAATCTTGCCCCTAAAGGGGGCCAATGCCTCATTTATGGATGGCTGCAACCAATCACCACTTAGATAACCCAAGATGGAACGCCAAAAATCATTGATGCACCATTGACTGCGATTTTCAGAATGGGGCAATAACCGTGTCGCTCTCTCTTTTGCCTATACAGCCTGCTATTACATTCATTAGACCTTACCACTACCAGATCACTTTGCAATTACTTGACTAAGAAGAGTAAAAATTGTTGATGCTCCGTTGACTCTAGTGTTAGCAACTGTTCCCAACCGTCACTTCAGGTTCGGGTCTCGGTTTAAACCGATCGTTTGCCAAATTGCCGGTTCGGGCTAGTCTTAGCAACGGTTCCGGGTCCAAACTGAACCGTTGCCAAATTGGTGGTCCGGGTCGGCAAGATACCTGAACGATCCATTCAGGTACGGTTCGATGGTAAACTCCCAACACGTCTCAATTGGATGTGTTGTCTGCAGGTCGCCCAGTGGGTCCAGCTATAGATTCATATAAGGCTCTTGCATTTGCAGTGTGTTAATTGTATTTTATCAAAATCGTGTTTTCAGCAACCAATAATGCGCTTTTGCATGTTTTGCAGTTTGCAATATCGATTATTTTGGTAACTGTGTTTCAGCTTTGACATATGGTATTTTTGCCTATCAAGGTGGTCAATAATACAGTGATGCACGCGAAGATTAGCGCGATGCCTTGATTACGAAATATGTAACTCCTAAAACTGTTGACACTCAGTTGACGCTCATTTTCAGGGTGCGGCAGGGAGCATGTTGCTGTTGTTTTTGCCAGTAAAGGCTGCCAATATCTGATAAATGGATGTCTGCAACCAATCGGAACATACATTACCCAAGATGCAACGCTAAAAATCGTTGACGCTCTGTTGACGCTCATTCTAAGAATGGGGCGGTGATTGTGTTGCTATCTCTTTCGCCTATAAAAGCTGGCAATATGTCCGGTATGAATAACAACGACCAAGTCACTGGTGAATTACCGTACTTACAATATTACAAATTGTTGACGCTCCGTTGACGCTGATTTGAATGTATTATCCATTCATCATCTGCTGCAGTCGATAATTGTACTCATCATGACTTGACCTTGTGGTTGTTGTTCTGTCCGCTTGTGACTCGGCCATGTGGCAAAGCCAAGCGGGGTGATATTCTTGCACTGTTCACTCTCACACAACTAAAAATGATGTATCTCGCCAAATAATTCATTGCGCCTGCTATACATCTGTTTATCAACTGATATTCTCAATCTACTTCTCACCATTCGCCCATAATATATCTCTAACAGAAACTCTCAGTCAAGCTATATAAAGAATCTGGAGAACCATTGACGCATTCTGTCCTACTTTTTCTTCACTCCTTTATTTCTCCTCGTTTCTATTGCATTGACCATCATGAAAACCTTTTAAGCCTGTCTTTTTGACTTCCGTATTGGCCGAACCAATCCAGGAACATTTGGTGCGGCACTCACATCCTGCAGCTGTCGGCATTCCGGATCCTCGAAAACATCGTTGTGCTCTATATCGGATTCATCGTCTGCCGCGCAATCATCTTCGCTGTCATTTGGATTATCCAAATCTCCATTCCAGTTTAGCCAATCTTCGGTGTCCGAAATGCTTTCAGGTGCACTATTCTCGTCACTTTCGACTGGATGACAGTTGAATCAGCGGATTCGGCGGATATTTAATATTTGAGTACGTCTTCAAGGGAGGTCATTTGCAGACAATGCTGGTGGCAAGGGTGATCGTTCTGACAATTGAAATGCAGCTGCACCATCATGTTGAAAGAGTAACCAGGAGGCTTTGACGATCTCTTCTGTGTTCGAAATATATCCAACGGCTGCCATCTGGTTGTTTTGAGCGCGAGATTCCTTCTGTGTAGCACGTAGGTTCTGCCTGCCCTGCCACCTCTCCAAAACGTTGTGGACCTTGGCCATTCTGTGTAATTTCATTTCCTCCGCCTCTTTCTTCATTTCCGAGTCGTTTTTTGTGATCATTGTATCCGATACAGGGTTATTGCCTTCCAAAATTCTGTTATTGGCTAGAGCGAACTGCCTTACAACGACTTTTTTGCGAAGCGTTTCTCCTGTGGTTATTGACTGCCTCCAGCCAATAACATCTCGCCCAAGGGAAAAACTGGCCTCCACTCCGACACCATGTGGTATGACAGAGAATATGTCGCGCGCCACATTGGAGAGATCAGCGTACTTTGAGTGAGTTTTCTCTTGTTGGTGCCACCAGGTGGTTATGTCCAGTATCCAAAATGTACTGCTAATTATCATTGGGTCGTAGTGGTAATCATTGAGATTTGGATTTATTTGCCATCAGGTCTTTAGTGCTTCAGGCGGGGAATTCAAATAGAGCCTGGCGGTGGTCAAGAAGCGTGCTGCATAGTCACTTTGTCCGTGTATCGTCTCAGCCGCATTCTCAGGTGTTAAAGATTGTTCATCATCGCTGAATGAATTCTATGGATCCAAGGATGATTGACAGGATCCAGGAGCCGTTGCAGAGGGGACGAGATTGCTGCTCGGTAAGCTTTCCAGTTCATTTACCGGCACACGTCGATGTTTGGCACAGTATTCATTCTCCACATACTACAGAAAGGCCTCTTGGTATTGAGTAGTATAGGATGGCTCGTCCTCAGGATTAACATCCATTCCCATGTCCCAAATTCTAAACAATCGCAACTTCCGGAAAGGATGGAGGATATGTGCAGAAATGAGAAGCATGCCTGTCGTTGGAGTCACTTCAGCACAGTATTTGGACAGCTTCTGTCGAGCTAACTTCACAGCGAAGAACAAGTCTTCCTTCCATTGAGTCTTCTTCTTCGCCAAAGCTTGCATCATGCCATCCATGTCATCAAACATGTCATTGTACACTGCGATAACGTGATGCAATGTGACTGTATGCCTCTTTGACATCCACAGGGTCCAATATCGAAATGGCCTCAATACTTCCATGAGATACTTCACAATCGTCCATTCATCCTGAGTTGTGAAAAGTGGCCGGTAATCAGTGTATTGTGGATTTTGGAGCAACTCCCGTGTGAATTCCTGTGATCAGTAGGTACGCTCGAGTAACTCCAGTGTAGAGTTCCAAGGTGTCTTCACATCCATAATCGGAAGTACTGCAATGCGGACATTCGCTTTTTGACAGTCAATGAACTCGTTTCGGCGACCAGGTGTCAACGTAATCAATACTGCCAGCATTCTCTGGTATATGAAGGTCAGTTTCAGGACTTTCAAACATCAGCAAAATGTATTTTAGTCACTGGAAGCCTGCAGGAGTGTCTGAGAGGATGTGGAGTGTATACTTAGATACGTCAATTTCAGGAGAGTATCAGACCCCAGGAGGGCATTCCGGCCGGCCTTCGGAGTAACTGGGATCTCTGATGACTGGTTCAGGAGTACCATGGCAGTGATTGTGATAAGTTTGAGAACACCTCGGTGCGCCAGAGAGAACTTTGGGTGCACCTGGCAGCACCTGGGAGCACCGGAGACAAGTCAGTGAGCGCCGACAACAAGTCTGGGAGAGCCAAAGACAAGCCTGGGGGCGCCTATGAGAAGCCTGGAAGCGCGGACAACAAGCCTGGGAGCGCCAACAACAAGCCTGGCAGTGCCGACGACAAGCCTGGGAGCAGCTTGAATCACTGTAGAGCAGTTCGGGAAAAACATCTTCCATTGGAACGCTGCTGGTGCGGCCAGAAATGCCAGCTACGACTTATCATTCAACGATTTTTAAAACTTATATATGTAGTTTGTATTCTCATCTATGTATCTATATAGCAACCCATCCACACATGGTATATCTGGACTGTCTGCAGGTAGTACTTGAGAGCAATTCGAGGTGCGCCTGAAAATAACGATCGAGTAAACTCAGATACACTCCCAGGCCGTGATCAAGCGAGTTGGAAGATGCATTTGGAGGGCGTGATCGAGTGAACTTGGAGGTGGTAATCGAGCGAGTGTGGAGATACACTTGTAGGCCGTGATTGTGCAAACTTGGAGGCTGTAATAGAGCGAGATTGAAGATACACTTGAAGCGAGTTTGGAGATACACTTGGAGGCCATCATTGAGTGAGTTTGGAGATGCATTTGGAGGCCGTGATTGTGCGAACTTGGAGGCCGTGATTGAGTGAACATAGAGATGCACTCAGAGATCGTGATTGAGCGAGTTTGGAGATAAACATGGAGGCCATGATTGTGCGAACTTGCTGGCCGTAATCGAGCGAGTCTGGAGCTACACTTGGAGGCTGTGATCGAGCGAATTTGGAGATGAACTTGCAGGCCTTGATCGAACGAGTTTGGAGATACACGTGGAGGCCGTGATCAAGCTTGTTTGGAGATACACTTGGAGGCCGTGATCGAGTGAGATTGGAGACGCACATGGAGGCTGTGATCTAACATGTTTCGAGATGCACTTGGAGGCCGTGATCGACCGAGTTTGGAGGTCATAATTGAGCGAGTTTGGAGATACACTTGTAGGCCGTGATCGTGCAAAGTTGGAGGGCGTAATCGAGCGAGTTTGAAGATACACTTGGAGGGAGTTTGGAGATACACTTGGAGGCCGTGATAGAGCGAGTTTGGCGATACATTTGGAGGCCGTGATCGAGCGAGTTTAGAGAATCACTTTGAGGCCATGATCGAGCGAGATTGGACATATACTTGGATGCGGTTGCTGGAAGGGGTGCCGGGTGGTGCGACTCTATTCATCAGTTAGTTAACTTGCAACCGTGGGAATGTGACAAGGTGACCTTACTTTTAATCTCTCATGGAGAGCGGGCTGATAATAGTTGATTGTGTAGGGAGGCACACCGGAAGCTGAAGCTCCATTCAGAGGTTAACTTGTAATCATGAGAATGAAGGGAAGACAAACAATCTTGGGTGGATGCTGTACTCGGTGTATGCTGTACTCAGTGTATGCTGTACTCGGTGTATGCTGTACTCGGTGTATGCTGTACTCGGTGTATGCTGTACTCGGTGTATACTGTACTCGGTGTATGCTGTACTCGGTGTATGCTGTACTCGGTGTATGCTGTTCTCGGTGTATGCTGTACTCGGTGTATGCTGTACTCGGTGTATGTGGTACTCGGTGTATGCTGTACTCGGTGCATGCTGTACTCGGTGCATGCTGTACTCGGTGCATGCTGTACTCGGTGTATGCTGGACTCAGAGTATGCTGTACTCGGTGTATGCTGTACTCGGTGTCAACTCATGATCGTGGCATAGACAGATAGAGAGGGATGACTTACTTTGAGTTCTGCGATGATAGTAGAGTTGTGGACGAGAAAGAGAGAGATGGGGATGGAGATGAGAACGATGTGGAGGATACGAGCAGATATGAGATTTCAGGGGTACTACTTGCCTGATTGGATTGGGAAGACCTGGTATTGGGGTTATTACACGCGGGATCAGGACTCGTATCTGCTGTATCGGGGATGGTGAATTGACCCGCACACGAAATTCTGTGAAGTCCCAGTTATTCATGATAATTTCCCCCATCTCCTCTCATGTCTCTCTTTCTCGTCCTCAACTCTACCATCACCTCAGAACTCGAAGCTAAGTCATACCTCTCTATCTCTCCATGCCATGATCAACAGTAAACACCGAGTACAGCATGCACCGAGTACAGCATACACTGAGTAGAGCATACACACCCAGTAATGCATACACTGAGTACTGCATACACTACATAGTGCATCATCCTAAGATCGATGGTCTTCCCGCTCCCAGTCAGTCTTCTTATCTCTCGACAGTCCTTGGAGAACTGAATTCTCTACACTTCGACAATTACGAGTTAACCAATGAATAGAGTCTCAGGTTCCGTTGCGCTTCCCTCCCGCACTACCGTCTCCAGATTGAACGCCTCTAATTACTCCTCCAATCTCGCTCGATCATGGCCTCTAATTGCATCTCGAGACTAGCTGAATCTCAGCCTCCACGTGTATCTCCAAACTCACACGATTACGGCCTCCAAGTGCATCTCCAACCTCGCTTGATTACAGCCTTCAAGTGTATCTCCAAACTCGCTCGATTAAGGCCTCCAAGTGCATCTCCTAACTCGCTCAATCACAGCCACCAAGTGTATCTACAAACTCGCTCGATTACGGCCTGCAAGTTCACACGATCACGGCCTCCCAGTGCATCACCAAACTCGCTCGATCACAGCCTCCTAGTGTATTTCCAAAGTCGCTCGATTACTGCCTCCAAGTTTGCACAATCACAGACTCCAAACTCGCACAATCAGGGCCTCCAAGTTCGTACGATCATGGCCTCCAAGTGTATCTCCAAACTGGCTCCATCACAGCCTCCAAGAGTAATTCCAAAGTCGCACAATTACGGCCGTCAAGGTCGCACAATTACAGCCTCCAAACTCACACAATCACGGGCTCGGAGTCGATCTCTAAGTTCTCTCGATCACTGTGTGGCGAAATGGTGCACCTAGAAGGCAGACAGCCCATGATCATCACTCCACCGCACCTCGTATTGGATGCAAAGGGAATCCTAGAGAAAGAGGCGGTTCCGGCTCGAGGTGTGTAGGATGGGGGTGAGAGGATAAAAACAGATACCTGGCCATGATGAACCAAACAAATTGTGTGGATCTATGAATGCTCGGCAAGAGTGCGTGAGACCAAGAGCTAGGAAATATAGAGTGAGTATTTTGTATAATGAGATGATGTCTATCTACCCCGGGGACTTCCAAATATATACTCCATGTTGCTGAGTCCATCTCCATTATCCCTTCATCTCCGCATGTGTATATATAGAGAGACTTAGACAATACATCATGCCATATCATGATGTAGAGAATATTGTGACTGTAACAAAGACGAATATGATAAACAAAATACCTTGTGGTTGTAGAACCCTGCTGTGAGAATATGGTACCAAGTCTCCCGCAGACCTGCGCAGTGGTCTCAGCAGCTCCAAAATTTGAATATTCTAATAGTCAAATCTTGTAGCATCCTGTGAATGCTCTTGCAGAGTCTGAGAGCACATTGCAAAGCTCCAGGGGGGGCTGGGAGCATCTGGAAGTATTTTGAAGCACTGGTGAGGGCTACCAGAGTGTCTGGGAGGTTTGTGTTTCGCTTTCAGACTGATTTACATTTTGCTGATGAAATATTATGAAATACGTACTTTCTCAATTATCTTTGCCAAACAAGGTCTCATGGCCGACACCCTGTTGATTCCAGCATTGCCCTGTTTTTGAAGTCTTTGACTCTTCCCGATGTTTATGCTATCGTTGTCTCTAAATAGCTGATCGCGCTCATGCGCTTTCCAAGACTTGGTGTGGTCATTTACACCCAGACTGCGCATGAATGCACCTAAAGCGAGCTGTATGATGTGCACCATGCATGGTATATGGTTTCTCAATGCAGGCCACTCGATTACAGAGACCACAAGAGTCGATTGCAGCTTGTGTGTCATCGAGCAATTTGAGGAAGCATTATCAGTTGTAATACCAAGCAAACGGCCGTTGGTAAGCTCGAAACGATCAAGTACATCGTTCAAATGTACTGCTAGCCTTGCTCCAGTATGTTGGCCCTTGACCTATCATCCTTAATTATCTTTTGAAAGCGCAAAAGAAGATGCCATCAACCTCATCGAAAGCGAGTTGAACTTCACGCAATGCTCATTTTTGATCCATATAGTATGCAATAATGGATGTTATGGCTAGTTTGTTTGTTGATGTCCATCTGTCCAAAGCTGAACTAGCTTTATTTCATGACGGTAACTGCTTCTTAATTGCATCCACAGTCAGTGTATATTCCCTCCGGCAAATGATGCTAAGCATCGTAGCGGACGGCAGCATTAAGTCATCAAATAATGCCTTATATGACCATTGTAGCTCCAGATTGGATATAGAGTTCCATGGAATATGAGACGAAACAAATCCTAACATGAGGTAGCAATTCCACATGTCTTGGTGAAATTCAGAAGTTTCAAAGTCCTTAGCTGCCAGTTTGGAACGTTTTGTCTGTCATTTTGATTAATATGGGATAACCTGGATGTCAAATATAATTTGACCCTGCAAACTTACTATTGTGATTCCTCGACTTCCTTGCCTCTTCAGGATGGCCAAAGCTGTTTCATCGACCGTTGAACTAGTCAATTCAGTAACTTCTGACTCTGTTAATTCGTTTAACTTTGCGATGGGAGCTTTTGCCAGCAAGTGTTGCCCCAGTGAGCTGGTCCCATGTTCTGATGGATGGCGAAGAACTTGATGACAAACGATACATACGATGCCAGGGCTGCCGGTCTCCTCAATTCCACAATGTAAATAGAATCGCCACGAAGGCGCATGTCTAGAATCATTCCAGGCAACAGGCCACTTCGAACCTACATTCACTGAAGCCCACCAAGCATCAAAGATGATTTGTAAAGTATGGACACCCAAATCACGAATAAAGACACGTTCGTTTCTGAATCAGATCATAACCTCGAGCAAAGAGGTGTTCAAAGATTTTGAATCCGATATGGTGGTAAGAATTAGAAAGCTGGGAAATTCGACTCGAAAGACTGTTGAAATTAATGTTACAGTATAGCAGACTGCGGGTTCTTAAATATCGATTCAACAGCTAGAAGCAAAAAAATCAGATCTGTAAAACATTGCATGCATATTTGTGAAGTTGTATGCAAGAACAGATTGCAAAGACTGACCGTGTAAAACTGGATTTAGAAACAGCGCAATGCAGTACATTGCTGTGTAGCATTCTGGGCCTCCACAAAAATTGTTGATGCTCTGTTGGTGTTCAATTGTAGGAGGCAGATTGGATATTGTCACGAGCATTTTTGCGAATAAAGACTGCCGATAGGTTCATTGTGGGTTTCCTGCGTTCAATTGCATTTAGATTATGCAAGATGCAAGATCAAAAATCGTTGACGCTCTGTTGACCCTCTCTTGATGCTATGTTGACGCTCTGTTGACGCTCTGTTGACGCTCTGTTGACGATCTGTTGACGCTCTGTTGACGCTCTGTTGACGCTCTGTTGACGCTCTGTTGACGCTCTGTTGACGCTCTGTTGACGCTCTGTTGACGCTCTGTTGACGCTCTGTTGACGCTCTGTTGACGCTCTGT
>Ga0307514_10003549_pt1 | contig 14867 bp, 16 predicted proteins | sample 16_EM_MG_FD_203088 | JGI IMG/M metagenome (GOLD analysis project Ga0307514, IMG submission 203088) | Populus trichocarpa ectomycorrhiza microbial communities from riparian zone in the Pacific Northwest, United States - 16_EM | ecosystem: Host-associated > Plants > Roots > Unclassified | place... | reverse complement strand
TTCCCCTCTTACCATCCCAAATCCAAACCCCTACTTTACACATCAACATCCATTTCCACCTCCCCCACCGGCCTCAAAAAATCCGCATCCCCAAAATCTTCCACGCCCTTCAAGCTTCCCACTTCTCCAACTCCAGCCCCACCAACCACCATATCCTTCCTCGCAACTGCCCTATGCCACCCTCTCCTCCTCGCATCCCTCTTCGCATCCCTCTTCCGCTGCGCCTTCGGGATAGCAACATGCCGATTCGCCATGAGGAGGTCGAAGGCTGATCTCGAGTGGTGCTGCTCCGCCTCTACTTCCTCACATCCCTCCTCCTCCTCCTCATCACCCTCATGCCCCCTCTTCAAACCATTTCCAGGCACACTTTCCTGGCTGCTCGGGAGCGAGACGAATGCCTGGTCTCCATCGGCGTGGGGGGGAGCGGTGAGGTCCGAGTAGATGTTAGAGGGGAGGATGAGCGCAGGGAAGGAGGTTGTTTTGGTCTTATATCCCGAAGCAACCGATTTCCGGACTCGCATGCCGACGGTTTGGAGGGAGGCTTGGATAGGGCCGGGGAGGGGAGCGAGGGTAGAGGTGGGGGTGGCGGGGAAGGTGGTGATGGAGCGGTTCTGGCGTTTAGTGGGGTGGGAGGTGGAGAGGGTGGTGGTTGAGGAAGGCATTTGGTGGGTCGCTGGTTGGCTGCTGGTGGTGGTGATGGTGGTGGTCGGAGACGCTGTGGTTGTATGAGGTGGTTGTAGTTGACCAAAAGATGGGAAAGTTGGCTGAGTAGTGCTGGGGGAAGATCTCAAACTCTCGTAACTCCAACTGGTTGAAAGTGAAGAAACAAACCAAAACAAGAAACCAGATAAGTACTGCTCGTTGTTGAAAGAAAGGAAGGCTTAACCGGTGCCAACGACCAGCGTGGATCCAAAGCTTAAGGCCCACTGGGCAACAGTGTAGCACATACTCAAGTAGGTGGAGTAGGTGTATGTAATGTAATGTAATGTAATGTAATGTACGTGGGCATGAGACTATCCATAATGTGCAGCCACAGCTCGGCATGCTATGGTGGATGTGGCTGGACTCGGGTATACATGCGCCTACTGTAGGATGTATATAAGATTATATATATGTAAGACTGCACTATATGTAGAGTACAGTACTAGCACTGTAGAGTAGAGTACAGTAATGCAGTATGTATGTATGTCCTATATTACCGGCCGTGACTCAGCTTCCATGTTTCATATTTTTAGAGTTTGTTTACTTCATCAAAGGGTCCGACGTATGCCAAGACCCCAGTATGAAAGCTGTCCTTTTTGGCCTTATTCGAAGCCAGATAACTGAAATTCAAGATGTAAGTACAGTAGGTCATAATTGTATGTACAGGTATATGTATCCTCAAGCTAGGTGACTGAATGTTTGTGCTTGCAATTGCTTGTTTCAAATCTGCCAAAACCCAATGCGTGTGATCTGACTCCCAACTGACCACATATACAAGTATCCAGACCCATCTCCCAGGTGATATAATAAAAAATATCATAGAGGTAATTGGGCAAATACAAACCCAAGAATCCCAAACTGAACAGCTGTACTTTTCCCAATGCCGACGGGATACTAAGAACTGCACTGCATGGGGTTCCTGCACATATATATCGATCTCATCCCAACTCAACCAACCAACCTTCCTCAACTACAGGAACCCACTACACTCAACCAGACTACCACTATACTACGAATAAGAAAGGAAGAGAGAGGGAGAGTACTGGCAATTGCTCCACTCAACTGCTAAAGCTTACTTACTTTCCAAACTCTACTTTGAAGCCAACTAACCCCTCCCTCTCTCCCTTCTCCCCCCCCCACCCCCTACAGCCACACAGCCCTTCCTCAGCCATGCGATTATCCCTCTCCGCCCTCACCCCAAAGTTCCTCCTTCTCCTCCTCTCCCTCCCCGAGCTCTCCTCCGCCGCCAGCTCCATCCTGGGCATCGACCTAGGGCAAGAATACTTCAAAGCCGCTCTCGTGAAACCTGGGATCCCTCTCGAAATCGTCCTCACAAAAGACTCCCGGCGCAAAGAAGCTTCCGCCATCGCATTCAAACCCTCCCGCCTCTCCTCAGACAGTGGCACCTTCATATACCCAGACCGAATATACGGCGTCGATGCCGCAAACCTCGCAGCTCGGTTCCCGCAGAATGTGTATCCAAACCTAAAGCAATTGCTCGGAAAGCATACCTTGGAGGATGCAGTCACAGAGTACTCAGCTAGGTATCCTGCGTTGGAGATGACACCTAGCGATGAGAGGCCTACATCATGCTTCAAATCCGTTGCTGCGCCGCCAGGGAAAGACGGGAATCAGCAGTTTACGGTCGAGGAGCTGTTAGCTATGGAGTTGAAGAACATCCAGCGAAATGCACTCGCGCTCGCGGCAGAGAAAGGAAAAGCGGGTGTGATTGGGGACGTAGTATTCACTATCCCAGCCTACTTCACCGCTGAGGAAAAATACTCTCTACAACTCGCGGCGGAGCTTGTAGGGTTGAAGGTCATGGCTATGGTTAGCGATGGGGTAGCAATTGGGATCAATTACGCCACTGGGCGGGATTTCAACCCGGAAGATAAGCCCGAGACGCATATAATCTACGATATGGGTGCGGGGAGTACGACAGCTACGGTGGTAAGGTTTGCTGGGAAAACAGTGAAAGACGTAGGCCGATTCAAGAAGAACATCACTGAGGTAGCAGTGTTAGGTGTTGGTTGGGATGAAGGTCTTGGTGGGGATCTCTTCAATAAAAAGCTCTCCGAGCATCTATTGAACGACTTTCTGGACACCCCAAAGGGGAAGAAGATCGAAGTTGAGGGAACAGCAAATGCCCGGGATATAGTTCGCCTCAACGGCCGGACTGCCGCGAAGCTCTGGAGGGAAGCGACGAAGCTTCGCCATATACTTTCCGCGAATTCTGAGGCACATCCAACTGTAGAGTCGCTATATGAGGATGTAGATTATAAGGGGACAAAGATTACTCGCCAGCAGTTTGAGGGGTATTTGAAAGAGTACTCGGACAGGGTTACGAAGCCGATACATCAGGCGCTCAAGTCGGCGGGGCTGATGCTAGAGAATATCGACACAGTTATCTTTCATGGAGGTGGTGTGCGGGTACCGTATGTATCGAAGTTGCTCGAGGAATTGGTCGGAGAGGGCAAGATCAGCAGGACAGTAAACTCCGATGAAGCAGCTGTAATGGGTGCTACTTTCCGCGGGGCAGCGCTAAGCACCAGCTTCCGAGTTAAGGAAATCGCCGTTCACGATATTAACCCCTACCCTGTAGCCGTCACATATAAGAAATCTGAGTCCTCGAAAGGTATCCCTCCACGTCCTACTACCCTCTTATCCCTTGTGTAGTTAAACAGCTAACCGCACTCCAAGAAATCACCCAAACCCTCTTCCCCCCGACCACCCCCCTCAACACCGAAAAGATTCTCCCGCTAAAACGCACCACCGACTTCTCCTTCCACTTTACCCAATCCATCCCGAGCTCCATCTCCAACCATAAACCCCGCATCGAACTCATCAACAAAGTTATCACAAAGAACCTCACTACCACAGCCGAGGCACTTCTCAAAACCCACGGCTGCACCAGCGATGCCGTCCGGACTGAATTCCAAATCCGATTGCGCGAGAAGGATGGCCTTCCTGAGGTGTTGGGTGCGTGGGCAGGATGCGATGTGCAGTATGAAAATGTACCGGAGAAGAAAGAGGATAAGAAGAATGGGAATGGGAAGAAGGGTAAGGCCGATAAAGGGGAGGGGGTGTTGGATGGAGTTAAGGACTTTTTGGGGCTAAAGAAGAAAAATAATGCAGGGGCCAGTGATTCACCTTCAGCACCATCATCGGAAACGGCTTCGGCAAGTAAGGAGGAAGAACCGCAAAAAGTGAATGTGAAGGGGCAAGAGGGGGAGCAGACGAATTTGAAGAGTACGGATAAGAAGTATATTACGAAATTTGAAAGGATTCCCTTGGAGATTGAAACCGTGAAGGCTGGATTCCCAGAGGTCTCGCCTGAGGTTAAGCAAGCTCTAATCCAAAAGTAGGCCCCCCAACTCAACCCACCCAACACAATATTCAAAACCTAACCACCTCTCCCCCACAGAATTCACGGCTTCGACCAACACGATGCCGCCCGCCTTGCTCGTGACGCCGCCTTCAACGACCTTGAATCCACTGTCTATAAACTCCGCGAACTCCTCACCGATGAGTCCTTCATGTCCTCCTCCACCCCTGAGACTATCGCCACCCTCACTTCCCTTGTCGAAGCTACATCCAACTGGCTCTATGACTCCGACGGAGGGGATATTGCCCCTGGGGATCTAATCAAGGAGAAGTTAAAGGCGATTGTGGGCATAGCCGACCCCGTGAGGAGGAGGATGGAGGAGCATAGGCGTAGGCCCGAGCAGGTTAAGCTTGTGAAGGAGGCACTGGGACAGACGAAACAGTTGGTGGAATTGATGGAGATGACGAGGGAGGTGGAGAAGGCGAAGAGAGAGAAGAAGGCGAAGGAGAAAGAAGAGGCAGCCGCCGCTGCCGCTTCGGGGGAAGGAAAGAAGGCCGATGATGGGTTTGACGAGCTGGAAGATAAACCCGATCAAAAGCTAAAAGACTCAGAGCAACCCACCATCACTGAAGAACTCGAAGCCGAACTCGACTCCCCACCGACATACTCCCCCGAGGATATCTCCGACCTCCAAAATCTAGTCACCTCGTTGACGACTTACCTAGACGAGAAACTTGCTGAGCAAGAGAAGCTGCCATTATTCGTCGACCCTGTGGTGACGGTCAAGGAGCTGGAGGCGAAGGTTAAGGAGTGTAATAAGAAGGTAGTGGAGGTGATGGGGAAGCAGATGAGGGCACAGGAGGAGAGGGAGAGGAAAGAGAAGGAGAGGAAAAGGAATGTGGAGAAAGAGAGGAAGAAAAAAGAGAAGGAAGAGAAAGAGCGAAGGAAGGCAGAGAAGGAAAAGAATGGGAAGGAGGGGGAGAAGGACGGAGGGAAGGAGAAGGGTGAAAAGAAAGGAGGGGGGAAGAAGGGGCATGATGAGTTGTAGGATCGGCTGTAGGAGAAAGTAGACAATAGATTCGGAGGAGGGTATTGTATGCCCTATTTTGTTATTTTTTTGTGTTCTGGCTGATTTATTGTCACTCGGCTCGCGTAAGAATTCATTCCTGACTTTTATATATATATAATAAATCGAATAAAGGAGATTCCCTGAGTACCTGTGTATGAGGGGTCGTCGTGTTCTCGTGCCCAGACCGATTTACGATTTAAGCACCCACATAAAAATAAATCGGTCTGGGCACGAGAACAGGGTCGTCGGGGAGCCTTTGGTCTTCGTAGGTAAAAAAGTTGAGGTGCTCAATTTCCGGATTGAGTAACTCTTGGTATGGTCACGTGATGGTAAACTTGAAAGGAAAATCCGAGTTTTGTATCCAATGATTATGGTTTGGTGAATGATAGCCAATTTCTATAGATTTGTGTGGTATAACGGCGACAATGAGTGATCTCATACCCATACTTAGGCTTAGTCGTGGAGAGCGGCTTGTGCCAACCAGACTAACTTAGGCTGATGTTATTTTTATGGAGTAGTGGATTCAGATAAGAGATTGTACTTACTTGGTGCTTCAGATATACCCTACAGTACCGGAACAAGCAATTACAGGGACAAGTCCCAAACACTTCTCTGACGGCAGGGTATATATTAGTCTGGTTGGCACAATACCCTCCAAGGTACATATACCGCGGATTATATACCAACTCGGTGATCCCTTGTAACGCCGTCAGCAGTGGTCTTTGTAACCTAACACTACTACAGATGAGCATAGCGCAGGTGATCATTGCCAGTGGTTACCAAGCCTGCCAACTCACCCTGTGGCAGTTATAGTGATGTTTTGGGTGCATTGGTGACCTATTGCGTGCGTGCGAGTCAGACTGCGTCGTGCATTCAGTGTGTGAAAGCCTTCGTATAATCAATTGGCTGGGTGTTTCGTAGCAATATCCGAGAAAAGAGATGGGAAACGAACCGGCAGCGCCTTGTAATCACTGTATGCGGCACCGCATATTCCAGCTATACATATGATACATCTGTATTTTTTTCCCTTTGGGGGAAAGGCGTATAGAGTCCAAAAAAAAAAAATTTGCATTAATAAGAAGCTTGGAGATACCTACCTCAGGCTGAACGGCAGATACCAAGCAGCCTTAACTCCCATACCGTAATAGCTAGAAATTGGCTCGCACGCAATATAAACAAAGGGCCGTGAGAAGTATGATGCTTTGTAGCCAACCTCGGATAGGTATCCGTGATGGTGGGGTGTATAAGGTGTAACATTTGTCTAACACCAAGAATGGAAGAGTACATGTACTCGGTCATGCAATGTAATAATAGTAACTGCACCAGTATGCATATTTCGTGTTTCTGTCATCAAGGGAGTGTAATGGGGAGACAGGCAAGCGGGGGAGGATCTTTTTTTTTTTTTTTTTTGATTCTATACGCCTTTCCCCTGGAGGGAGGTTTTTTTTTTTTTTTGAGTCTGTACGCCTTTCCCCCCGAAGGGGAGCCTTTGGCTATAAGGCGGGAAAAGAGAGGATTACTATGCCTCGGTGGTCTGGGTATGTAGGATGAAAATCTTGGTAGCACAGAGGTTTGATAGGCATAATCCTTATCTACTTCCAGTACATTACTAAGAACGATTGTAGTACCATGTAAGGTAATGGAATTAGTATCAGGTGGTCCTAGTCTCGGGTGTTACCAGGGAGCAGATCAGAATACGAGGGGTCTGGTGCCGAGACTACCTAGGTCATCTATCACACGCAATGCAATGTAGGTATCGGATTCCATTCTGCATGTCTTCTTTCTGAGTCTGCAAAAGAGCGACATCAAAATCACATGACCAACTGACAATGGTTTCTTACTGGGGTGTGCCTCGTAACCGAGCGGTTTGTATTCGGTATTGTGTTGTCTTTGCAGGAGAAATCGAGTCTCTACTGTGCCGCCAAGTTCTGCATTTCCTTCATGAGGTATTGGGTCAGGATTTCCATTGGTTCGGGAGGCAGGGCGTTTATGCAGCTTGTTGTTCCGTGAGTACACCCAAACCTTCAAGGATAGAGGCTGGGCACGAGAACATCCTCGGGGAAAGATGTACTCGTACTCGTACTTCAAAAAAAAAGAAAAAAGGGTTTCTTACCACGTGACTTATCCAATTTGCGTCCCTGTAATCACGTGATTACACTAGCGTATAGACTATCCCAACCAAATTGGAGCAACAGTGATATTCAACCACAACCAACCAAGGGGTGCCGCAAATGTCATATCTGGTGTAGGATATTTACTAATAATACCCATTTATTTTACACATTACTAGACTGTATACTAATATCTTTGGGGCTGGTACAAGGAGCAGCCAGTGAATCAATGAGAATAAAGTTCTCTACAAGACATGACTTGATGCTATGGTACCATTCAATTTTTGCTGACCTGGGATAGAGAGGGAGCCAAGAGGAAAACGGCTGCCATTCACGAGGCAAGCTTATTCCAAGTAACAATTTTTGTATAAGTAATATTAACATTCGAATTCTTTTGTGAACTTGGTGATTATCGAAACAGGGGCGAGCGTTCAGACAGAGTAATACCTTTCCTAGTACCTTAGGCCCGGAGCCTGCAAGGGAGCGGAGACTGGGCAAGAAATCACTCCTGCAGAATCCGTGACATCGACAATGAGGGCTAGATCAGAGCTGTTCTCGTGCCCACATTTCTATTGTGCAATTTATCGAGGGATACCTAGGTTTAGTTATATTTCACTATACGACCTGTTCTTCTCTCCTATCTCGCATCACGGCACACACATTTGCACTGACACCTGGGCTACCTGAGACCAGGCAGCAAGAAGGGATTCTCAACTACATTCGCCATATCTGTGATGCAGCTACTTCTGGATTTTCTATTATTATTGCACCGTAGGAGCGGGCGCATACAGGTTTTTATTTCAACTTCAGGGTAACAATGAAGAACTCGTGGTGCTACAACTACCACGCAGTAATATTCAATGACAGCTCAAGTACTATGGGACCAGACGCATTGGTATTTGGTTCGTTAAGTAAGTGCAACTACCTCGTAGTAGTAGTATCTTTGAAGTGTATGAAGTATGATCTTATATTCGTCCCAGATACTTGGTACTTTGTGATTGAAGAGTGCCGGCTGGTCTCTCACACTAAAACTCTTCACAATTTTCAACCCCCCATGGCGAAACCGCATCTTCCCAGCAAGGAAGCTATTTACCAGGAGACAAGTCACTTGGTAATTTATATTTGACATCAAAAATCAATTCACTGACACGCTCTCTGGTGGAGGGTTGGGTCGAGGCTATCATGCACCCATACTGATCTCCTGATCTGCACCAAACCACCTCTATTTCACCCCCAGTGGTGTTGTCTTCAGAGAGTCACATGAGTCCATCAGATTCACCCCAGTTGTTATTATGCAGCTTGCAACTAGCTCGGCTATTAGCTGCATGCATTACAGCAATACATAATTTATGCCTGTGATGCATACTGTACAATATGTCAGTACCTTATAACATGAGTATTTTTTTTTTTTTTTTTTTGAGTCTATACGCCTTTCCCCCAAAGGGAGCCTTAGGCTATGAGGGGGCCCCGAACAGAAGTGTGTCGTACGGTACATACATACACTCATGCATATGCGTCTCAGCTTGGCCCTCAGAGAGGCGCATATGGTATATAGCCCCGCCTACCGATTCTTTGCAATGTCGACCCGGAAATTTATCTTGTAGAATAGCTAGCATCAGAACCTGTGGTGCGTTGGTTGACGTCGGTGCCTGCTGCAGGCCACTGTCCAATACGTCAGTTTCTCGCAGCTGCAGCGTAAACTGGGTTGATTCCATGGTCTATTATGGCATTTGTGTGAGTAAAGAGAGAGAGCGAAGGGCTAGCTCGTTCGGGCTTGGTTTGTGTGCAGATGTGGGTTTGTGAGTTGTGACTCTCCCACTCCTACATACAATCTCTACTTGTTCGACTCTCCGTACTTACCGTACCGCGAGAACACCCCCGCCTAACCGCCGAGTGGTCCTCACTCCGCCCATACTACTTCCATACACACACCCCATACACTCCCACATAAACACACACCCCATACACACCCCACCCACAGCAATTTTCCTACCGCCTGTTTTCCACACAAGTACGCCACTCTTGCTTTGTCGGAGTGTGCTTCCCAGCAGTGTTTGGATCTGCTCGGCTAGCTTGAAAGTTAGGTAAGGAAATAATGTTCCGATACAGAGAGTTCTATCTATCGTGCTTTCTGCTGGCTGTGCTGCAAATGCAAAGGTCACACCCTGGCTGTCTTCCTGCCTCCAACCCCACAATTTTCGGCAGCATCTCTTCATCATGTATCCCCTCGCGCAACCACCAGCCCACCCATCACACACAACCCTATCCACGCAACCAGAGTACCCGTCCCTGGCTGGCGCTTTTCTACCACTGCCCACCCCACCCTCCATACCTTTGTTCTGTGGTCTGCGACGAATTATTTCGTGATTGGCCCCTCCAAACAAAAGCGTGCATCTCTCACTCCCTACCCACTCCCGCTTGCCTTTGCACCCCACTACAGAATTTCACTGCCGGACTACTTTGCAACTGCTCTCTCCCCATAAATTCCAAGCACCTGGACAGTGAGGAACAGCGAGCTTTGTTAAAGCTCCTCTCTCGAGACGTTGCCACCTTCCCTCATCGCTTGAGGATATTTTTGTTTCCCATTCCCCGGTCTCTAGTTTTTCTTTTTCTTGTTCCCAAGATCATATCATTATTGTCGGCGCATTGGGCTCAGTTGCATTGACCGTTAGATCTCCAGGGTTTCAGAGTACAGTAGGTGCAGGTCCGTTCCGAGATCCCTGATTTGTTCTACATACCGGTTTTGTCCTTCTAGAACCTTATTTGGACGTCTTGGATTTTAGGCTCCTGAGCATAATCTAGACTCAACGAACATTTTCCAGCACTCACAACTAATTCACCTCGCGACGCACAGACGGATCCCCCCCTGGTCAGCATCCAGTGCTCTCAGGATACCCCTAGTCGGACCGTGAGGAATCGTGCGTCTTAGCAATGGAGTGGCAGCCCGTCGAAGAGCCTTTGGCTCAATTGTCAGGCTACCTTCGAGACAGTTTGAATGGCACAGATCCTACTGCCCAAAAGCATGCGACAGAGGTTCGTAGTTCTAACCCCGTGGTTCTTTAAGCACAGGCTGTGTCAATGGGACATGTACAGCGAGAAACGGTACTAACAATAGGTTTATAGGTCCTTAAAGAGGCAGAACGCTCACCAGATATAAACAACTATCTCACCTATCTTTTCATCAGAGCTGATCCACTCCCAGGATTTTCAGCTCAAGAATGGCTTCTTGTCCGTCAAGCTGCTAACTTGCTGCTGAAGAACCATGTGAAACAAAATTTTAAGCAATTGTCACCTGCAAATCTTGAATACCTCAAATCGAAGATATTACTAGGGCTTCAAGATTCTCACACTCAAATTCGGGGCCTTACTGGAAATGTTATCACTGAACTTGTTCGCCAAGGAGGGATTCTGTCATGGACAGATTTGCTTGCACGCCTGATTACAATCGTGGAAGGCAGCGACCCATCGTTGGGTGAAATTTCCCCAGGTGCCCAAGAAGGCGCAGTGTCGGCTCTAGCGAAAGTTTGTGAAGACAACAAGCGATCTCTAGACAGGGATTATAACGGCAATCGTCCACTTAACGTCCTAATTCCTAAGTTCTTACAATTTACTTCATCACCACATCCGAAAATCAGGGCGTACTCCCTTGGCTGTATTAATATCTTCCTTCCAAGCAAGACTCAGAGTGTCCTTGTACACATCGATAGTTTAATAACGGTTATTTTCAGCCTGGCCCAGGATAACTCCAATGCCGTTCGCCGAGAGGTTTGCCGTGCGATGGTGCATTTGGTGGACATTTGCCCTGACAAGATTTACCCTCACCTTGGTGGAATTGTCGATTACATGATTGCACAGCAGCTGAAGGTGGAGGAGCCAGATTTGTCGTTGGATGCTGCCGAATTTTGGCTTACAGCCGGTGAACATGACCAGTTGAAACTTGGACTCGGACCTTACTTGGATAAGATTGTTCCAACTCTGTTGAAGAGCATGGTCTACTCTGATGAGGACATTGCCCGGCTAGCAGGGCAAGGGGATGATGCTGATGTGGAAGACAAAGCCGAAGATATAAAGCCGGTTTTTGCGAAATCGAAGCAGAGGCTTCCAAATGGCGAGAATGCTGAGGCTGGGGACTTCGCAACTAATGGGTCAAAGAGTGCCGGGGAGCAGGCTATAGACGACCTTAGCGATGGAGAAATCGATGAATTCTCTGAAGGCGAGGATGGTGATGAAGACCCCGAGGACCGCTGGAACCTTCGAAAATGCTCAGCAGCAGCATTAGATGTCCTGGCCAGCGTGTACCATCAGCCAATCTTTGTTATTATCTTACCTTACCTGAAAGAAAATTTGCGATCTGACCAGTGGCCTTACCGTGAGGCAGCCGTCCTCGCCCTAGGGGCAGTTGCCGAGGGATGCTTAGACGCAGTGGTACCTCACTTACCAGAACTGATCCCTTACCTCCTGACCCTCCTCAATCATGAGGAACCTTTGGTACGACAGATCACCTGTTGGACATTGGGGCGATATTCGAGATGGGCTGCTACGCTCCCAGAGGAGTCCCTTAAACAGAGATTTTATGTTCCTATGATGGAGGGCTTACTGACAAAAATGCTGGATGGTAATAAGCGTGTCCAAGAGGCTGGTGCATCTGCATTTGCAAGTTTGGAGGAGCAGTCGCAACAGGAACTCAAACCATTTATTGAGCCTATACTGCGGCAATTCGTTATCGCAATGGATAGGTATAAAGACAGAAATATGTTCATCCTCTACGATTGCATTCAGACACTCGCCGAGCACGTCGGACAGAGCTTGGCGGAGAAGCGCTATGTCGATATCCTTATGCCGGCTCTAATCAAGCGATGGGAAAAGGTGAAAGACAACTCTCGCGAACTGTTCCCATTGCTGGAGGCTCTATCCTACGTTGCAACTGCCCTGGGGATGGTTTTTACGCCCTTTGCGCAACCTATATTCTATAGATGTGTCCGTATCATCCATCAGAACTTGGAGCTATACATTCAAGCAGCAAAAGCCGATGTAAACGGCACAGAAGGAGCGGAATGGCCTGATAAAGACTTCTTGGTATGCAGCTTAGACCTACTGAGCGCAGTCATACAAGCGCTGGACGGTACCAGTAGCCAGCTTGTTGCAAGTGCACAACCCGGTTTCTTTGACCTGCTGGTAGTGTGTATGGGTGTAAGTAGGCCCTTATCAAAGAGTGAAGGGTTATTATTTATGTTCTGCACCAGGACCCCAACAACGATGTTCGGCAGAGTAGTTATGCATTACTGGGAGACTGTGCAATCTACGTCTTCCCTCATTTACAGCGGTACCTGCCTCAAATTATGCCTCTATTGATCGAACAGCTTGACATGTCAAATAATGAGCCTGAGTTTGATGAACTTGGAGCAATGGACGCAGGCTATAGTGTAGTAAACAATGCTTGCTGGAGTTGTGGTGAGATATCGTTGAAACAAGGTTTGTTTTATTTACCTACGAACGGTGTATATATACTGACCTACCCATCCAGGCTCCGGCATGGCTCCGTATGTTGAGCGTCTCTACAGTCGCCTTTTGACCATTGTTCAAACGCCAGATATCCCCAGCTCTGTGACCGAGAATGCCGCGATAGCTATTGGACGGCTTGGGCTTGGATCTTGTGACGACCTTGCACCTCATCTGGAGAGCTTCGCGAGGCCGTTCTTGGACTCAATTAAGAATGTTGCAGAGACTGATGAAAAAGATACCGCGCTCAGGGGTTTTGCAATGATCGTTGGCAGGAACCCGGAGGCAATGGAGAGTTGTTTAGTCCCGTTCTTTAAGTGCATAGCCAATTACAGGGAGCCGAGCCCAGAGCTTCACAACCTCTTCCAGCAGGTAAGGCTTTCACCCATCACTAGTTATAAAAATGGGGCTAATCTTGTCCATCCTACAGACTCTCACTGGATATCAGGGGTTCATCCAAGACTTTGGTGGCTTTATGAGCCAGTTCTCACCCAGTGTTCAGAAGGATCTCCAGGAGAGATATAGGCTATAATAATTTGACCTGGGGTGTGGAAAGACTTTATTTCTCGATCTGTTTTAACTGCTGGAGATTTATGCGCCGTGTGAGATTGGTTGCAATATTGTGAACTGTAAGGGCTTTTTTTTACTTTCCTTTTTGTTGCATTTTCTTTTCTATGTAGCGATGAACATGAGATGAAACATGATGTCTGTCTGAATTCTTCTTTTGCTTCCTTCTATTGACAAAAAAGTGGCATTTGTGTTTGGCGAATACTGGGTATTTGAGTTTTGATAGCCGGCAATTAGAGTAAGGGGGAGTGGTGCAAGTGAGGTGGGGTGCATGTGAAGACTGGGGTCAACTTGTATATGAACCGGCGTAAGAGGAGGGATTCTTTGAGCCTGGGTCGGGCTGCTTTTGATAATTAGGACCGACATCATTAAAGAGGAGGGATTCATACACGCTATCTTTTTTCTTGATGCGCTTTGGTCGTTTTTTTCTACCCTTCACCTCGCCTATGAGAACATATTTGTTACTTTCTGCTGAGTGTGTAATGGGTCATGGTGAAGCTACTACTATCCTACCAAGTAAGTTGAGGTATGGGGGGGAGGGGGCCCAAGGATTACTGTGTCCTGACCAACTGTAGTCTGGTTGTAATATCGCCTCAGTACACCGCAGGCGGCAGAATGCATTCAAGTACTGAGCCTCCGTAGGATCACAGTCGCCAGGGAGGCTTGAGGGAAAGCCACCCTCCATTTTGCTATACAGTGGTGGCTATTTTGAATCAGCACCAGTTGCTAAAAACCTCCACCTCATGCCCTATATATGCTGGTACAGGCTGAACACCTAGATGAAGTCTTGGACAGACATAGCAGTGCATTGGAGTACAGTTGTGAGAAAAAAAACTATCATTCGTGTGGAGCAGGAATCTGCTTTGTTGGGTCAGAGGCTGCTATATAGCAACGCAGCTAAAGAACACTGAAAAACCCTTTTCATTTCTAGTCACCCCAAGCTTTCTAATCTCTAAATAAATAAATATACCCTAGTACACTAAATGACTTGTTAAAAAAAATTATTTCTTTTGAGGAGCCTTAGGCTATGAAGCGAATGACATGGATAGTTACAGTCATACCTAGATTCGAGGTTTACCCTGAAATATGACCCACTATGTAGCTGCATAAGCCATCCTGCAGGCAAACGGCTAATTACATCATCGTGCATTGTGTAACCTCATCGCTTTCGCATCGCTTAACCTTAAGTATTTGAGTCCTAAAAAAATCGACATCACTAATATTTTTGAAATTCTTTTCAATTCTCCACCCTCAATGAAAGCCAAAATCAATTGCAATAATGCAGATGCCTATATACAGCGAATAGAATGAACAGCTAAGGTAAACGGGAGAGGGAATCGACAGAAAAGAAGATAAAAGATTTGCAAGGTGATCAAGTCAGTATATATAGTAACTAATCAAACACTATCAACGACATTCATCACCATGTGGGGGAAATGGGAAAGGCAGGAAGGAGAGGGAGGGTTTTGATCAAAAATGTCAAAGGAAGAACACTTGTGCAAACACCAATTATGAGAGTGTTTACGAAATACTTCAAAGATGCCAACTCGCAAGCCTTCTCCCTCGAATCCCCCCAAAGAAATTAACCCCCTCC
>Ga0307514_10003548_pt1 | contig 14871 bp, 12 predicted proteins | sample 16_EM_MG_FD_203088 | JGI IMG/M metagenome (GOLD analysis project Ga0307514, IMG submission 203088) | Populus trichocarpa ectomycorrhiza microbial communities from riparian zone in the Pacific Northwest, United States - 16_EM | ecosystem: Host-associated > Plants > Roots > Unclassified | place... | reverse complement strand
CGGAGAAGACGACGGCCAGCGCCGCAATGATCGCGACTGCCAGCACCGCGGCGGAGGATTCGACGACCGGGGTGCTGAGCGGCTCGCCGCCCGCACGACTCCAGTTGTGAGTCGTTGTCTCGACGATCGTCGAGACCGACAGCCAGGTAGCGGTCAGCAGCGGGACGACGACGGTGACTGCTGCGACGATGAGCGCCGCAATGGTCGCCACCCCGGCGCTGCTGCGCGCTGCGGGGGAGCCGAGACGGCGCCACAGGGTGTCGAGCGCGAGAGCGACAGCGACCGCTGCCGCGGGCGGCGCGATCATCGCGAAGTCCGGTCGTGGATGTTGCAGCAGTGTCGCCGCGACAGCGGAGCCCGCCGCGACGGCCGCGACCGCGGCGAACCCTCGAGCGAACCCGGTGACGACCCGCAGGTCGACGGAGGTCGGTGCAAGGGCGACGAGCACGTGGGCGATGCCGATCACCGCAATCCCGCCAGCCGCGAGCGTGGCACCCCAGAAGGACGTGGTGATGAAGAAGGCGCTGCTGAGAGCGACGAGCATGCCGACCATGGCGATGCCGAGCACGATCGAGCGCTCTGGCACGCCCGCGGAAGCCGTGCTCGTGCCTCGGCCTCCCCGTGCAGCGAGCGGGTGGAGAAGACCGGCGAGTGCCATCGCGGCAAACGACAGGTAGAGCCGAAGCGGCTGGTCGAGCTGCTCCGTGAGCCCGTAGAGAAGGAGCGCCGCGCCGGGGCCGACCGCGGCAAAGCCCGCAACGCTCGCCACCCGCAGCGCGGAGAGTCGGTGCCACAGGATGAAGCCGAGAGCGGAGCCGAGAAGGGTGATACCCCAGTACAGCTGCGGGTCGCTGGTGGAGCTGCCGAAGAGGTCGTTGGCCCGAACGGCGTAGGCGTCGAGGTAGACGAGCACGACCGCGAACACGCCGATTCCCTCGGCCGTCGCGGTGTAGTCCCGTCGGCGAAGCAGGGACGCGATGGCGAAGGTCGCGACCGTGACCGAGGCGATGATCGCGCTGCGCCACTCGATGCCGAAGTTGACGAAGGCGTAGATGATGAACAGCACCGCGGCGAGCGACACCAGCGAGACCCCGGCGATGAGGAGCAGCACCTGGATGCTCGATCCTCGAAGGCGCTGCACCACGAGCGCAGGCTCCGACGGCCGCGTGACCGTCGGCGGGGTCATGGCGACCGGGAGGACCACGCCTGGCTCGGCCGGAGGGATCGACGCGGACACGTCGATCGGGGCAGCGACGGTCGTCGCCGCTGCCGATGCGGCATCTGCGAGCGTTCTCTCGTAGGCGGCGAAGGCGGCAGCGGACTCCTCCTCCTCTGCCGCGACCCGTGCGATCCGCGCCCGTTCGAGCTCCGCGGCCGTCTCGACCCTGATGCGTCCGATGATCTCGCGGCGTTCGTCGAGCAGTCCGGCAGCGCTCGCGGAGGTCGCGGCGAGCTCTGCGGCGGCCGGATGGTTCAGGTCGAGCCCGCAGCTGAGGCAGACGCCGCGCGTCAGCGGGGAGAAGCACGCCGGGCACTGCGTCACGCTCGTGAGATCGGCGGCGGACCGAGGGAAGCGAACCTGACCGGCGTGGTCGCTGAACGAGGATCCGGGGTGCGCCATCGAACGATCTCCTTGCATGGTCGTGTGCTCAGAGTAGCCGCTTAGGCGAGGATCCCTCTAACAATCGACGCGCGACTTCTGCGCGGATGGGAGGCAATGGCGTAGTGGAGGGGATGACGGGAATCGAACCCGCGTGATCAGTTTGGAAGACTGAGGCTCTACCATTGAGCTACATCCCCGTGGCTCTTCCCGGGAGAAGAGCGCCGTCGAATACTGTACCCGACTCCGTCGGCAGTTGTGACGAGCGCAGCGCTCGACTCAGGCCTTGATCCCCAGCGTCGACAGCAGCTCCGCGATCATCTCCGGCGTAACGAACGGCAGGATTGCCGTTCCCACGGTCAAGATGAGCGACGTGAGGATGATGCTCAGCAGCATGCTGATGATGGCGAGGGCGAGTCCCCACCGAGCGCGCTTGCGACCGACCGGCGGCTGCCCCGACTGCTCGAGCTCGCGGGCGGTGCGAAGCCCGAGGATGCTGAAGACAAGTCCAAGGAGCGAGAACCCGATCAGGCTGAGCACGAGCCCGGCCACGGCCTTGCGGTTCTGCGCCGGTGCCGCTGGCTTCTCGTATCCGCCGTTGACCCAGGATGGAGCCGACGTCGGGACGACGGACGTGCCGGGTAGCGGGGGAAGGCCGGCGCGCAGCGGGTAGGGGTTCGTCACGGCGGGAGCCCCGGCGAAGGGGTTCGATCCCGTGGTGGCTGGCATGGTGTCCCACGCCGTCACCGGTGCGCCGAGAACGCTCTCCGCGACCGCCAGCTGCGAGGCGTACTGAGGAATGGATTCGGTGGCAGCTGGCATGTTCGGCAGCGTTCCGCCTGACCCGGCGATCGCGAGCGGCGCCGGAGCAGGAGTGAGCACGAGGGTGTTCGCGGAGGGCGGTGGGAGGGTCGGCTGGGCGGGAGCGACCTCGGCGGCGGGTGCCTCGGCAGGCGGGGCAGTGTACGCGGGCGCTGGCAGCTCGGCCAGCGCCGGAGTTGCGGCCTGCACAGGTGCGGCTTGCACAGGTGCGGCCTGCACCGGAGGTGCGGCCTGCACGGGCGGGACCGCAGAGAAGGCTGCGGGAGCGATGGCGGCCTGCGTCGGGGCAGGTGGGAAGGCGGGAGGAGGTGCGGAGGCGTACGCGGGCGCCGGCGCTGCCGCAAAGGCGGGCGGCGCGGCCGCGAAGGCGGGCGGCGCAGCCGCGAAGGCGGGCGGCGCAGCGGGCGCGGCGACCGGAGGAGCGGGGGTGAAGGCTGGGGGAGGAGCGGGGGAGAACGCCTGGGGAGCGGTGACGGTCGCCGCCGGTGCCGTGTAGGCCGGGGCCGCGGAGGTGAAGGCTGGCGCGGGAGCCAGCGGCTCCGGCGTGGTGATAGAGAATGTCGGCGTGGTCAGCACCGGTGAGGTCGGGGCGGCCGAGAGGAGCGGCGACGGAGCGACATGCGCAGAGGTGGCGACGTGAGCGCCGTGCTTCGACGGGGCAGCGAGCTGTGCGGGGGCTGGAGTGGGCGGCAGCGGAGATCCGGGCTGGAGCTGCGACGGCGCTGGCATAGCGAGCGGCCGCACGTGGTCGGTCCAGTCGAGACCGCCCCACCATCGTTCATTCGACGAATCTGCTGGATCTGTGTACCAACCGGCGACGGGTTTTGCCGTGGTCATTTCCATTGAGCGCCTCCCCCCGGTTGATTGATGACAATCGCGCTTCAAAAAGTCAGCGTATCGGGATGAGACCGCGGGCAATACGGCCCCAATCGAGGGTCACGAGACTACTTGTCACGTCCCCATCGGGCCGTAGTATTGCGTCGAGCATCGAGGCCCTCGGAGGACCCATTGAAGAAGATCACCCTGTCGGATCGTTTCCGCTACTGGTTCGACAACGTGATGTCGCGGGGGCTGCCGGCTCTCGTCGGGCTTCTCGCGATTGCGACGTTCACCTTCGTGCTGGTGATCAGCGTGGTGATCAGCCTTCTTCAGATCCGCCCGAGTGACGACCCCAAGTTCAGCTTCGGAGAGGCGCTGTGGGCGAGCCTCATGCGCACACTCGACCCCGGCACCATGGGCGGAGACCAGGGCGCGCCCTACCGCGCCGCCATGCTCATCGTCACCATAGGCGGACTCATCGTCGTGGCGAGCCTCATCGGTGTCGTCTCCAACGCCTTCGACTCGAAGGTGGAGCAGCTGCGCAAGGGCCGCTCGACGGTGCTCGAGAAGGACCACACGCTCATCCTCGGGTGGAGCTCCAAGGTATTCCCCGTCATCTCCGAGATCGCCCTGGCCAACGAGTCGGAGGGCCGCTCTGCCATCGTCATCCTCGCCACCGGCGACAAGGTCGAGATGGAGGAGGAGATCGCAGCCCGCATCGGCAAGACGGGCAAGACGAAGGTGATCGTGCGATCCGGTGATCCCATGGATCTGTCCGACCTCGAGCTGGCGAGCCCGCACACGGCGCGGAGCATCATCCTTCTCGCTCCGGAAGACGACCCCGATGCCGACGCGGTCGTCGTCAAGACCGCACTGGCGATCACCAACAACCCGCACCGCAAGGAGGGGCAGTACCACGTCGTCGCCGAGCTCAACGACCCGAGCTACCTCGAGGCCGCAACCCTCATCGGTCGCGATGAGGTGCACTGGGTGCTCACGAGCGACCTGATCAGCCGTATCACCGTGCAGAGCTGCCGCCAGAGCGGCCTGAGCGTCGTCTACTCCGAGCTGCTCACCTTCGACGGCGACGAGATCTACTTCACCGAGCAGCCCACCCTCGTCGGCAAGACCTACTTCGAGACCCAGCTGGCATTCGTCGACTCGAGCGTTCTCGGCATCGTCTCGGACGGCTCCGTGCACATCAATCCACCAGCCGACACGGTCGTCGGCGCGGGCGACGAGCTCATCGTCATCGCGGAGGACGACAGCACCATTCGCCTTGCCGCATCCTCCGGCATGCCGGACCCGACCCACATCAGTGACTCCGAGCTCGATCACCATGCTGCGCCAGAGCGCACCCTGGTTCTCGGCTACAACTCGAGCCTCGAGGTCATGCTGCGCGAGCTCAACGAGTACGTGCCGGATGGATCGAGCGTCACCGTGCTCGCCGACCACGACGAGCCGACCTTCGCCTCGTACGAGAACCTCACCATCGGCTTCCGTCAGGGTGACACCACGAACCGGGCCAACCTTGAGTCGCTCGACGTCGCCTCGTATGACCATGTGATCGTTCTCGCCTACCGGGAGGTCCTGACCTCGCAGCAGGCCGACACGAAGACGCTCATCACGCTGCTCCACCTGCGTGACATCGAGGAGAAGGCCGGAATCGACCTCAACATCGTCAGCGAGATGCTCGACGACCGCAACCGCGAGCTCGCCGAGGTCACCAAGGCCGACGACTTCATCGTCAGCGACAACCTCATCAGCCTCCTGCTGTCGCAGATCTCCGAGAACAAGCAGCTCACCGACGTGTTCGAGACCCTCTTCTCGGCCGACGGAAGCGAGATCTACCTTCGACCGGCAGAGCTCTACATCACCGAGGGCGCCTCCGTCGACTTCTACACGGTGCTCGAGGCCGCCCGCCGTCGGGGCGAGACGGCGATCGGATACCGGGTCGCTGCACTCGCTCGCAGCAGCGCTGACCACTACGGCGTTCGGGTCAACCCGCTGAAGACCGACTCCGTGCGCTTTGCGGCCGGTGACAAGATCATCGTCCTCGCCGAGGACTAGGCGCGGGGGATCGCCCACTCCCAGCGCGTTGTCGACTCGAGGCCGGTCACACCGCTCGGCGAGTACGAGAACGAGGTCGCCGTCTCGCTGAGGTCGAGGATGACGGTGCCCGTGACCGTCTCACCCGCAGGGATCTCGGTGACGAGCTGCTCGGATTCTGGTATGCAGCTGAGGCCGTTGTCGGTGTTGACGAGCGTCGATCCGTCAGCGTGGCCGACGAAGTCGCTCATCGACACCTGAAGCGGTGCGCCGGAGGCCATCGAGGTCAGGTAATCCGCCGACGTGGTGAACTCCATCGTCAGCGCGACGAACTGGCCGTTCTCCGGGGAGAGCACCAGCTCCGGGTCTTCCGTGCACTCTGGCGCCGGCGTTACTCCAGTGACGGTGAACTGGATCGACGGGTCGGTCGTGCCGGCGAAGTAGATGGTGCCGGCCGTTCCCTCTTCCATCGCGATGTTGCCGACGTCGGTCTTCGGGAGGTTGGCGACGAGCTCCGACGACGCCCCGGTGTTCGACGCGGCCGGATTGATCAGCCCGGGGAGGACGAGGAGCACCACCGCGATCGAGGCGGCCGTGCCGATCACGGAGAGTGCGATGCCCGCGATCGACTTGCCCTGGCCGATAGCAGCACCCTCCTCGCGCTTGAGCTCAGCCGCGCGGCGCAGACCGAGGGCGCTCGTGATGAGGCCGACGAGTCCGGCGACGCCGGGAATGATGAACGACAGCACTCCGAAGGTGAGGCCAACGGTCGCCGGAGTGTTGCGCGGCGGCTCGTCGTAGTCCTGGTTCGACCAGCTGGTGAACGGGTCGGAGGAGCCGGACGCGCCCCCTCCCGCGATCAGCTCGCCGAAGTCGGCGTCGGCGCCGGTCGACGCCGGGAGGAACGACTGGGCCTGTGGCTGGGCCGCCTGCTGGGCGGCGTACGGGTCGTAGGCGGGCGAGGCCGTCTGATAGGGCTGCTGCTCCGGCTGGCCGTAGGCAGCAGGGGCCGGCTGAGTAAACGCGGGCTGCGAGGTCTGGGTTGCCGCGGCCGTCTCGGCAGCCGTGGGCTGCGCCTGACCGGTCGCGAAGATGTCGTCAAATGACGTTGCCGGCGTTGCGGGTGTGTTCCAGGCCGACTGCGGCTCCGCTGGCGCCTTGTAGGACTGCTCCTGCTGAGGAGCCTGGTAGGCAGGCTCCGTGGTCTGCGATGGCGCCGTGTAGCGCTGCTCTGGGTAGCGCTCCTCCGGTGCCGTGTAGGCCGGCTCCGTCGTCGCATGGTTGGGCGCGACGGGCTCGACGGGAGCTGGCTCCGGGACGACCGGTGTGGCCGCGACGGGCTCCGGTGCTGCAGGCACGTTGGTGTGATCGGTCCACTGCGCGCCATCCCACCACCGCTCGTAGGGAGCTCCGTAGGGGTCTGGATACCATCCGGCGGGAGGCAGGCTGCCCGGGTAATCCGTCACGACTGTCGCCTCCTGGATGATTGCGTTGGTGGTCAGGAGGATTCTAGCCAACCCTCCTTTGAGGGTCGTGCAGGCTGGCAGCCGACCTGCGTGGTAACTCAGCTAGACTTGCCGAGGCCAATTTTGGAAACTCGCTCGTCCGTGAGCATGGCCGCACCGCGGACTGGGATCTCGGGGCGTAGCTCAGCTTGGTAGAGCGCTCGGTTTGGGACCGAGAGGCCGCAGGTTCGAATCCTGTCGCCCCGACACGTATCGCAACAGACAAACAGGAGAAACCCATGGTCACGACCACGGTAGAGAAGCTCAGCCCGACGCGCGTCAAGCTCAGCATCTCGGTCACCCCCGAAGAGCTCAAGCCGAGCATCGATCACGCCTACGAGCACATCGGCTCGCAGGTCAACATCCCCGGCTTCCGCAAGGGCAAGGTTCCGCCGCCCCTCATCGACCAGCGCGTCGGCCGTGAAGAGGTGCTCAACCACGCGGTGAGCGACGGACTCGACACCTTCTTCCGCCAGGCGGTCGCCGACGAGAAGATCCGCACCCTCGGCCGCCCAGAGGCCGACATCTCGGTGTGGCCAGACGTCAAGGACTTCTCCGGCGACCTCGTGGTCACCGTCGAGGTCGATGTGCGACCGGAGTTCGACCTCCCGAAGTACGACGGCCTCACCCTCACTGTTGACGCCGTCGAGGTCTCTGCCGACGACGTGAAGGACGAGCTCGACAACCTGCGCAGCCGCTTCGGCACGCTGAGCACCGTCGACCGCCCCGCCAAGACCGGCGACTTCGTGCAGCTCGACCTCGTCGCCAAGATCGGCGACACCGAGGTCGACACGGCAAACGGCATCTCCTACGAGCTCGGCTCCGGAGAGCTCATCGACGGCATCGACGACGCGCTCGACACCCTGACTTCCGGCGAGACCACGACCTTCGAGTCCGTGCTCCTCGGTGGAGACCACGAGGGCGAGACCGCGCTCATCTCGGTCACCGTCAACTCGGTCAAGGAGCGCGAGCTGCCGGAGGCAGACGACGACTTCGCCCAGATCGCCAGCCAGTTCGACACCATCAAGGAGCTCAAGGCCGACATCAAGGAGCAGCTCGCCAAGTCGAAGTCCTTCGGCCAGGCCGCTGCGGCCCGCGACCAGATCGTCGATGAGCTCGTGAAGCTCGTCGAGATCCCCGTTCCGGCCAAGCTCGTCGAAGACGAGGTGCACCGCCACCTCGAGAACGAGAACCGCCTCGAAGACGACACCCACCGCGCCGAGGTCACCGAGTCGAGCGAGAAGGCGTTCCGCGCCCAGATCCTGCTCGACTCCGTCGTCGAGGCCGAGGGCATCAAGGTCAACCAGGACGAGCTCACCCAGTACCTCGTGCAGGCGTCGGCCCAGTACGGCATGGAGCCGGGCGAGTTCATCCAGGTGCTCGACAAGAACGGCCAGATCCCCGGCATGATCGGCGAGGTCTCGCGCTCGAAGGCTCTCGCCGTCATCCTCGGCAAGGCCAAGGTCGTCGACACCAAGGGCAAGGCCGTGGATGTCTCGGCCTTCACCGAGGCATTCGGCGAGAACGAGGACGAGTTCGACCCGACCGCGGCCGCCGACCTGCTGCAGCAGGCCAACGCTGGCTCGCACGCCGGTCACGACCACGCGGGCCACGACCACGACGACCACGCTGGTCACTCGCACTAAGACCTCGCACTGCGACACAGGGAAGAAGGCCCGTCACCTCGGTGGCGGGCCTCCTCTCGTTCTAGAGCTCTTCTGCGTACTCGGCGACGGCGGTCGCATACTGCGGGAGCGTCGGCGCGAGGGTGCGCAGTGCGACGAGTGCTGCCTCCCTGTCGTGGCCGGCGCTCAGCAGGGCGAGGGAGAGGAAGGCGCGACCCGCGTCGGCGAGCGGGTGCTCTGGATGCCGCACGATCCATCCACGCAGCAGCGTGATCGACTCATCAGGTCGGCCAAGGTTGCGCAGCGTGCTCGCGAGCTGGATGACCGCCTGGGGGTGGCGCACCTCGTCGAGACCGATCTCCAGCGCGCGGCGGTAGAACGCCTCGGCCTCGGCCTCGCGGCCGAGGTAGTCGCGAACGGATGCGGCCTCGAAGATCGCCGCGGCATCCTCGCGCCCTCGTTCGATAACGAGGTCGTCGATCGCCTCGAGAACGGCGTCGTCGCTGAGGTCACCTGCCTCGGTCCAGACGGCGGCCACTCGCGCTTCCCAGTCTGCATCGCTCATGGGGACAGGCTATTCGTGGCGGGGGCATTGCGGAACCGCTGCCGCGGCCCGTTCGGGGGTGTGTGAACCGCCCGGAAGTCGGAGTAGGTTCGCTTGCGCGGCACTCGGGGGTAGGCCGCAGATCGTGGGGATGCAGTGCAGAACGATGGTGTGGGCAGCGAGAAGGCAGTGCCGTCCGTGGAGACACGGAGCGATCTCGCCCCCTTCGAAGACCTGAGGGCGCACATCGCCTCGACGGCTCTGCAGGTCTCTGAGAGCCAGCGCATCGCCGCATCGGTGATCGCCTTCGCGGAGTGGGCCATCGACAACCCGGAGTCGTACGCCTTCGTCGTCGGCTTCAACCCGCGCGTCGGACCGTGGGAGGGCCTCGGGCTCGCAGAGCTCATCACGGCCCAGCTCTCCGCCGAGTTCTCGATGGATGAGCGCGAGTCGACAGTGCTCGCTGATCGGGTGCTCGCCTCGGTGCACGGGCTCATCGCGGTGCGATCCCGCGGCGGCGACATTGCGTGGCCGACCACCGTGGCCCGCGAGGTGAAGGCGCTGCTCACGGGCCTCCTGCCCCTCTGAGTCTGCCGAGGGCGAACACGCCCTCGCCGGTGCATGCGCTCTAGTAGTTTCGTGAGCAAGCGATAACTGCAATACCCATCTCAAACACTGGAGCGCAACACATGGCCCAACCGGCATTGGTCAGCAGCATCTTCGACCAACTCCTCGCAGACCGCATCATCTGGCTCGGCTCAGAGGTGCGCGATGACAACGCCAACGAGATTTGCGCGAAGATCCTGCTGCTCGCAGCAGAGGACCCGAAGCGCGACATCTTCCTCTACATCAACAGCCCCGGTGGATCGATCACCGCAGGCATGGCCATCTACGACACCATGAAGTTCGTTCCCAACGACATCGTGACCGTCGGCATCGGCCTCGCCGCGAGCATGGGGCAGTTCCTGCTCTCCTCCGGCACCAAGGGCAAGCGCTACATCACGCCGAACGCGCGCGTGCTGCTCCACCAGCCGTCTGGCGGCTTCGGCGGTACCTCCGCCGACATCCAGACCCAAGCCGGCGTCATCCTCGACATGAAGAAGCGCATGGCCGAGCTCACCGCAGAGCAGGTCGGCAAGTCGGTCGAGCAGATCCTCATCGACAACGACCGCGACAACTGGTTCACCGCCCAGCAGGCGCTGGAGTACGGCTTCGTCGACCACCTGCGCGAGTACGCCTCCGACGTCGTCGGCGGCGGCGGAACTGACACCGACGCGACGAGCAAGAAGTAGAGGCAGAGGATATGAACGAGTTCAACTTCACGGGCGTCGCCCGTCCAACGGCGGAGGCCCGCTACATCCTCCCGACCTTCGAGGAGCGCACGGCCTACGGCTTCAAGCGCCAGGACCCGTACGCGAAGCTCTTCGAGGACCGCATCGTGTTCCTCGGCGTGCAGATCGACGACGCCTCGGCTGACGACGTCATGGCGCAGCTGCTCGTGCTCGAGAGCCAGGACCCGGATCGCGACATCCAGATGTACATCAACTCACCAGGTGGCTCGTTCACCGCGATGACGGCCATCTACGACACGATGCAGTACATCCGTCCGCAGATCCAGACGACGGTGCTCGGCCAGGCCGCCTCGGCTGCCGCCGTGCTCGCCGCCGCTGGCACGCCGGGCAAGCGCCTTGCGCTGCCCAACGCGCGCATCCTGATCCACCAGCCGTCGACCGGCGACTCCGGCCGCGGCCAGGCGAGCGACATCGAGATCCAGGCCCGCGAGATCCTTCGCATGCGCGAGTGGCTCGAAGCGACCCTGTCGCAGCACTCGAACCGCACGCCGGAGCAGGTGCACAAGGACATCGATCGCGACAAGATCCTCGGCGCCGACGAGGCCCTCGAGTACGGCCTGATCGACCAGGTGCTCACGAGCCGAAAGAACGTGCCGGCGGCGATCGCCCGCTAGGTCACCACGAAAAAGGGCCGCTCTCCTTACGGGGAGCGGCCCTTTCGCGTTTCTACTGCCTCTTCGGCCTGAGCACGAGCAGCGTGATGAGAACGGCGATAGCCACGGCCGCCAGGGCGCCCGCGATCCACAGCACCGTGTCGAGATCGAAGGATGCCGCTCCCGCCGGCGCCTGCGCCCCGTCACCCCGCGTGTACAGCCCGTTGCAATCGCCCGGCGAGGACGACCCCTTGCTGGCCTCCACGTCGCCCACCGGCGCCCACTCGAAGGTGAGTGCGTCAGACACGGTGTGGCCGTCGGCGGAGACGAGCTGGTACACGAGCGTGTACTCGCCCGGCTCACCGAGAGTCGCCGCGGCCGACATCGTCGCGCCGTCCACGGTGACGCAGCCGTCGCCGTAGTACAGACCGGCGGCGTCGCGCACCTCGATGCCGAATCCCGAGCCCGACCCGCCGAGATCGAGCAGCGCCTCGTTCGTCGTGACGGAGAACTGCTCTGGCAGTGCCGTCAGCACCTCGCCGTCAGCGGGTGTCGAGGCGACGAGGTAGTTGTGCGCCGACGCCGGCCCCGCCGACACGAGCACGGCGATTGCCGCCAGCGTCAGCGCGGCGACCGCGCGCCTCATGCCGACCGCCGCCGTGCCGTCACGCCGACGACGATGCCGACGGCGCCGACGACGAGCCCGGCGATGCCGAGAACGCGCGCGAGCACGTCGGGCTCGGCCTCAGCCACGAGGGGGGCGCTCGCGCCGGGTGTCTCAGCGTGGTGGTCGTCGCCATCGGAAGCCGCGGCGGTCAGGAGCACGGACGGCACCTCATCGCCTGTCCAGTTGGTCGCTCCGACCTCGCAGGTCTGCAGCACCGGGAACTCGAGCACGTCGCCCTCCTCGCCGGCCAGCAGCAGAGAGAGCGCGACAGTGTCGCGTTGGTCGGCGGCGAGGGGGGTGATGGCCGTGTAGACGACTGTGGCGACACGCTCGGTGATGGGGTCGCCCTCATCCTGGTCGATCGGCGTCTCGAGCGGCTCGTAGACCTTGCTGATCGTCCAGTTGGGGTTGACCGTTGCTGTTGCCGCGACGATCGACTCGGGCAGGGTGATCGCGAGGGAGGTCGTCGGTGAGCCGTCGCAGCCGTGTCCGACGCCGAATGTGAGCACGGCGTACGAGTTGGCGGCCGTTGTCGACGCCTCGACTCCAACATGCGCGCTCGCGCTCAGGGGAGCCGCGACGGCCAGCAGGAGGCCGGCGCCGATGGCAGTGGTGGTCAGGGCGATGGGTCGCTTCATAGGTTTTCCTTCGATGGTGCGCACAGTGCGCGGAATAGGGGGAGCGTGTGCGGCTGACCCCGATTCGTCGAAGGTCAGGCGGCAGGGGCCGCGGGTGGACCGCGCAGACCGCCCGCAGCGACGAGGTCGCGCGCCGACCGTGGCGCGATCGAGGGCGCCGACGTCGGGCGGTGGGTGAGAGCGACGGGTGCCGCCACGGTCACGCGTGGCGAGAAGAGTGCTGTCAGCAGCATCCGTGTGGTGTCGATGATTGCGGAGATGGCGCGTTCGCCACGAACGAGCGCTGCCACTGTGACGGCGGCTGCGACCGCGTGGGCGAGCCACATGAGCGGGCTCGCGTGGCCGAGGGCCTCCGCTGCCGTCGAGACCCGCACGACACCGTGGTGGCCTCCGGAGACGATCACTTCTCCGGCACCGCCGAGCGTGCTGAAGACGAGGTGGAATCCCAGCTGGCTGATCGCCACGGATGCCGCGAGCCGCACAAGGGAAAGACGGCGGCCAGCCAGTGCGATGCTCACGATCACGGAGAACGCCAGCGCGAGTGCGAGCCCCGCGACACCGGGAAGACCCCCGCCGCCGAGCCCGTGGGAGGCGGCCGCGACGATCGTCGCGACCCCGCCGGCCGCGAGACCGCGCAGGGTGCGGATCGCGCGCGGGTTCATGACTCCAAGGCTACCGCCGCCACGCCGCGTATCCGTTTTGCACTCCCTGCTCTCTGGCGTCGCCGGATCGGGTTAGGCTCGTTCAAAGATTTCGACCAGTGTCGTAGACAGAGTGGTCTTCGAAGTACTGGCCGCAACCGGAGGGAGAAGCGCATGGCGCGAATCGGTGAGAGTGCCGACCTGCTCAAGTGCTCCTTCTGTGGCAAGAGCCAGAAGCAGGTGCAGCAGCTGATCGCCGGTCCCGGCGTCTACATCTGCGACGAGTGCGTCGAGCTGTGCAACGAGATCATCGAGGAGCGACTCGCCGAGGCGGGCGAAGAGGCATCGAGCGAGTTCGAGCTGCCGAAGCCCCGCGAGATCTACGCCTTCCTCGAGGAGTACGTCATCGGCCAGGAGGCGGCCAAGAAGGCCCTCTCGGTGGCCGTCTACAACCACTACAAGCGCGTGCGGGCCCGCAACACCCTCACCTCTGTCGACACGGTCATCGACGACGTCGAGATCGCGAAGTCGAACATCCTGCTCATCGGCCCGACCGGGTGCGGCAAGACCTATCTGGCGCAGACCCTCGCGAAGCGCCTCAACGTGCCGTTTGCCGTTGCCGACGCGACCGCGCTGACAGAGGCCGGGTACGTCGGTGAAGACGTCGAGAACATCCTTCTCAAGCTCATCCAGGCCGCCGACTACGACGTCAAGCGCGCCGAGACCGGCATCATCTACATTGACGAGATCGACAAGATCGCGCGCAAGGCAGAGAACCCGTCGATCACCCGCGACGTCTCCGGCGAGGGCGTGCAGCAGGCGCTGCTCAAGATCCTCGAGGGCACCGTGGCCTCCGTTCCGCCCCAGGGCGGCCGCAAGCACCCGCACCAGGAGTTCATCCAGGTCGACACCACGAACGTGCTGTTCATCGTCGCTGGCGCCTTCTCCGGCCTCGAGGAGATCATCTCCTCTCGCGCAGGCAAGAAGGGCATCGGGTTCGGCGCGCCGCTGCACAGCAAGGGCGACGACGTGAACCTGTTCGAGCAGGTGCTTCCAGAAGACCTGCACAAGTTCGGCCTCATCCCCGAGTTCATCGGTCGTCTTCCCGTCGTCGCGACGGTCACCCAGCTCGACCAGGTCGCCCTCATGGACATCCTGACGACCCCGCGCAACGCGCTCATCAAGCAGTACCAGCGCATGTTCGAGTTCGACAACGTCGAGCTCTCATTCGAGCAGGATGCCCTTGAGGCCATCGCCGACCTCGCCGTTCTGCGGCAGACCGGCGCTCGCGGACTGCGGGCGATCATGGAGGAGGTGCTCGGGCCGATCATGTTCGACGTGCCGTCTGACGATCACGTCGCCAAGGTGATCGTCACCAAAGACGCCGTGATCAACAACGCCGCTCCCACCATCGTGCCGCGCAAGGCCGTTCGCCCGACCGAGAAGTCGGCGTAGCACCCGCTGCAGAAGTGGAACACTTGGCATCGTGAACGATGACCGTCCCCGCCTGCCCAACTCGACCCTTCGGGTCGTCCTCAACCTCGGTGAGAAGCGCGCCGCCCGGCTGACCCTGCCGACCGGCCTTGACGCCCCGGAGCTGGATGCCGAGTGGGACGAGGAGGCGGGCGTCACTGCCGTTTCGGTCAACTTCGATCGCGGCCAGCTGCATCTCGACGTGTCGGACGACGGGGCGGAGCACCACTTCCACCGTGCGAACGGCGACGTCACCGATGTCTCGCCGTTCAGCCGACACCAGACACCGGTGCTGCTCGAGTGGGCCACCGCGTTCGCCCTCGATGTGCATGCCCTCATGCCAGGGCTGGAGCAGGACAGCGTCGAGGCCGCCGCATGGCACGAGGCCGGCTACACCCTGTACGTGTGCGAGACGGAGCCGGCGCAGCTCGACCTTCTCGATGTGGAGATCGAGGGCGAGATCCTCATGCTGCCGTGGCTGGGTGCGGGAACCGTCGACCAGGAGCACGCTGACGGTGACAACCACCCGATCGAGCTGCTGTG